>Ga0194128_10000043_pt1 | contig 189339 bp, 160 predicted proteins | sample TA2KigCa65mmetaG_FD_148650 | JGI IMG/M metagenome (GOLD analysis project Ga0194128, IMG submission 148650) | Freshwater microbial communities from Lake Tanganyika, Tanzania - TA2015037 Kigoma Deep Cast 65m | ecosystem: Environmental > Aquatic > Freshwater > Lake | place: Tanzania: Lake...
CACCCAACCTCACCCAACCTCACCCAACCTCACCCAACAATCAATCTACGTATTGACATGCGTAGATGAGCGTGTGTAATCTTGCCTTGCCCGCGCGAAACCGCAAGCTTTTATCACGAGTGGCGGAGGGAACAGGCCCGACGATGCCACAGCAACCCGGGTGGGAGATCCACCCATGGTGCTAATTCCTGCCCGGATGGTCCGGGAGAGATGGAAGACGCTGTGTCAGGGACGACAGTCGACGTTTCCGTGCAAGTGGTACGTGTCGGGTTGCTGGGGTATGGCGGAGTCGGGCAGGCGGTGGCGCGGGTGGCCACAAGCGCCAGCGGCCGCCTCGGTGACGCCGGCATCCTCGTCAAATGTATCGGCGCACTCGCGCGTGACCTGGGCAAACCGCGCGTCGGTCCCGACATTCCCCTGTACACCGACCCCGACGATTTTCCCTTCACCGACTGCGACATCATCGTCGAAGTCCTCGGCGGCATAGAGCCCGCGCGCAGTCTTGCGGCGCGCGCGTTACGGCTCGGCATTCCCGTCGTCACCGCGAACAAATCACTGGTGGCTGCGCACGGCCTCGATCTGCAGGCTCTGGCGCGGCAACACAATACGTCGCTCTACTTTGAAGCGGCGGTGATGGCCGGGGTTCCGTGTGTGAATACGTTGGCGCGTCGGCCACTGGCCTCGGGCGCCGGGAGTTTTGCCGGGATCCTCAACGGCACGTCGCACTTCATCCTGTCGCGCATCGCGAGAGGGGAGACGTTCGACGCCGCGCTGGTCGAGGCGGTGGAGCGTGGATACGCGGAGCCGTCGAGCGACGCCGATGTCAGTGGCCGCGACGCCGCGGAAAAGCTGACCATCCTGCTGCATCTCGCCGGTCACGCCGATGTCGTCGTCCGCGACCTGCCGACGCGAGGGATTGACGACCTCGCACCGTGGCATGCGGCGTTGGCCGGGAGGCTTTCGGGAGTCATCAAGCCTGTGGCGCTGGCGACGTTCGGTGGTGCCGACGCCGGTGCCTGGGTCGGCCCCGCGTTTGTGCCGACGGCGCATCCGTTTGCGGCGCTTGACGACGTGGCGAATGTCCTTCAGGTGGGTGTTGGGGGAAACGCTGTCACGTTCACTGGCCCTGGTGCCGGCCGAGAAGTGACGGCGGCGACGATCATTGACGACCTGGTGGAAGTCGCGTCGGGTCAACGACTGGCGTCACGCAGGCCGGTTGGTCCGCCGATCGCGAAAGCCTTGCGGCAGATTCCACAGGGCGCGTGGTTCCTCGCACTCGATCGCGTGGCGACCAGTGTGGGTGACCTTGCCGAGTTTCTGGCTGCGCGACACCTGCCGGCGGTCTTTGTGGCCTCCGATCACGATCGATGCGCCGTCATCACGGCCGAGGCGCCGGTCTCTGCGCTGACGGACGCGGTCGACGCGCTTGAAGCCACCGGGGTGCACGTGACGTGGCTGCCCGTGTTGCCGGTGGCAACGGCCGGTCGGGAGGTGTCTCGTGGCTGATGTCGCCGTCCTGAAGCTGGGTGGATCGGTGTTGACCGACCTCGACGCGTACCGCACAACCGCGCGGTTCCTGCGTGACGAAGTCATCCGCACACAACTCCGCATCGTTGCCGTGGTGTCCGCGCAGGAGGGACATACGGATCAACTCCGCAGTGATGCCGCCGTGCTGGCGGAGGAGCCGGACAACGATGCGCTCGACTTGTTGTGGTCCACCGGCGAGCTGCGATCGGTGGCGCTGTTGACGCTGGCACTGCGGGCGGAAGGTGTGGCTGCCGCTGGATTCAACGTCCATGAGACCGGGCTGCGCGTGTCGCAGGGGGACCTCACGCTGAACCCGCTGTCTCTCCGAGCGGCGCTCGGCCGCTGCGAAGTGGTAGTGGTGCCCGGCTTCCTCGCGACGAATCGCCAGCAGATTGTCACGCTTGGTCGTGGCGGCTCCGACTGGTCCGCCGTTGCACTCGCTGCCGCGCTCGGGGCCGTGCGCTGTGAACTCATCAAGGATGTGCCGGGGTACTTCACCACCGATCCCCACACATCGGCCGACGCGTCACTGATTGATCAGCTGACCTATGCCACTGCACTGGCCATGGCCGACGATGGCTGTCCGCTTGTGCAGCGTCAGGCCATCGATCACGCGCAGCGCGCCCAACTGCCACTTATTGTTCGCAGCTTCGACAGTCGGGGAACCAGAGTCGCCTGACGACCCATCTCCCCATTGCCTCATTGCCTCATTGCCCCATCACAGGAGTTTCAGATGCACTTCGCAACCAAGACCATCCATGCCGGCCAGCCATCCGAACCGAATACCGGTGCAGTGGTGGCTCCAATTTTCCAGACGACCACGTATCAGCAGGAAGGCCCTGGAGAACACAAGGGGTTTGACTACACGCGGACGTCGAATCCCACGCGGAAGCGGCTCGAGGCTGTGCTGGCGGAACTTGAGGGCGGCACAAAGTGCGCCGTCTTCGGGTCAGGTCTCGCTGCGGAGAATGCGATTCTGCAGGCGTATTTGAAGCCGGGCGACACGATTGTCGTGCCCGTGGATGTGTATGGCGGCACGTTCCGGTTGCTGCACAAGGTGTTTGAGCCACTCGGCGCGATTGTGGAGCGCGTGGACTTCAGCGATCTCGACGCGTTGAAGCGAGCGGTCGCCGTGGGACCCAAACTCGTGTGGCTGGAGTCGCCGACCAATCCTCGATTGCTCGTGTATGACATCGAAGCGGTTGCGCGGATCGCACACTCGGCCGGCGCGCTTGTCGTTGTGGACAACACGTTCGCCACGCCGTATTTCCAACAGCCGTTGTCCCTCGGCGCGGATCTGGTGATTCAGAGCGTCACGAAGTATCTCGCCGGGCATCTGGATGTCATTCAGGGCGCGGTCATCGCGAAGGACGAGAAGATCTTCGAGCCTGTGGGTTTCCTGCAGAACGCGCTCGGAGGCGTGCCGAGTCCATTTGATTGTTGGCTCACGCTGCGCGGGATCAAGACGCTGGAACTCCGTATGGAGCGTCATGCGCAGAACGCGTCCGCAATCGCCGAGGCGCTTCTCGCGCATCCCAGGGTGAAGCGGGTGTACTACCCGGGCCTGGCGTCCCACCCGGGTCACGAGGTGGCCAAAAAGCAGATGACCGGCTTCGGCGGCATGGTGTCGTTTGAGCTGGACGGCACCCTCGAGGAAGCGTCGGCATTTGTGTCGTCGCTGACCTACTTCGCGCTGGGCGAGAGTCTGGGGGGCGTCCGGTCGCTGGTGTGCCTGCCGTGCAAAATGACCCACGCGTCGATCCCGGCCGAAACCCGCGCCGAACTGGGGCTGTCCGACACCCTGATCCGGCTGTCCCCAGGGGTGGAACACCCCAGGGACCTGGTGGGGGATGTGTTGGCGGGGCTGGAGCGTTTGGAGCACGGAGGAACCAGCGCGGCCTCCGCGGTGTCTAAAGCGCCATGCGGAGAGCCTGTCTTGCAGTAGTCCTGCTGTCAGTTGCGTGTGCGTCGGCGCCGATCCGCAAGGCGGATCAGGCCAGTCTGGTCACGGCTGACGGCCGGGTGCAGGAGGGGTGTTACACGTGCCTGATTGAGGCGCGCGACACGTACCTGCGCGTGGCAGTCGGCAAGGCGAGGCCGCTCCTCATCACGAAGCTCTTCGAAGTGCAGGTGCTGGTTGGGCTCCGCGAGTGGGAGCTGGCCATGGATCCCGCCGAGTCGTTCAAGGCGGCGGAGGCGCTGATTCCCGAACTGCCGGCGACGTATCCGGGTGCGCGGTATCTGGAAATTGCGCGAATGATTCCGCCGGATTTCATCGGCACCCCTCGCGCCGAGCGTGACCAGTGGTCGCGGCGCAATCCGCCGTCGGCGCAGGTGCTGGCGACACAGAAGGAGTTGGCGGCGGGCGCGGGGAGCACGCCGTTCCGGTCGTATCTCTCAGCGGGTCTCGACTGCCTGCAGACGTTCGCGAACCGGCGATTCGTCGACTTGCCGAAGGTGCCGGCAGAGGCGTCCACGCTGGTGAAGTACCGGATTGGCACGTGTCCCGCCATCCAACCCATGCTGCTCGAGGAAGTGATGACGGCGGTGCCCGGGTTTGTCGAAGCCGAGTTGATGCGCGCCCGTGTACCCACGCTCACCATCACCCGCACGTACACCACTGAACTGCGGGCGGCCCTGACGGCTGCCTTTGAGCTGTTCCCACGGTCGTCCGCCGTGACGTATGGACTTGGGGCCTTGAACCAGATTCAGGGCGACTGCAAGGCGGCCATCATCCACTACGAGGACACCATTGCCATCTCGCCACGGCATGAAGATGCCGCACTGCAGCGCGTGATTTGCCTTGGGCACATCGGACAGTTTGTGCCGGCGATCGAGGGAGCCGCCCGCATCATCGAGCGCCGGTACTACAACACCGCGGACGCATATTACTGGCGTGCGTGGAGCCAGTACCAGCGGCGCGAGATCCTGAGCGCCCGTACAGACATCGATCTTGCGCGATCGATGTCCGTCAACCAGCGCGTGCTCGTCCTGGGCGGGATGATCAAGTACGACTAGGGGTTCCTCGACCTGGCCGAGATCGATCTGACCGATGCGATCAAGTCCGACCCGTTGATGGAGAACTGCATCTCGCGGTGGTACTACGGGCTTGTCGGGTTTGCGCGCGAGCAGTGGGTCGACACGGCCGAACGATTTTCCCGGGCGTCGGCCTGTTATCGGGCCGCCGCGAACCGCTCGCGCAAGGATCTGGAAGCCATGAAAACCGCCGACGTCGACGAGGTGTTTCGCGCGAATCAGATCGCCGGCTTCGAAGCGGCCATCAAGGAGGACACCGACCAGGAAGAGGCGTCCTCGCTCAACACGGCCAATTGCTACGCGCGAGCCGGCGACGTCGAGCAGGCCAGGGAATGGCTCGCGAAGGTCCCGCCCAACTCCATCCACGCCCTCATGGCGGCGGAACTGCGCAAGCAGCTCGGCGGCGGGCTCTCGTAGGACCCCCTGGGTTGCAGGGGGCCATGACACAATAGCGACATGCTCAGTCCCGGCCTCTACGCGAAGTTTGAAACCACCCTCGGCAATTTCACCGTTGAGCTCTTCGAAGCCAAAGTCCCGAAGACCGTCAAGATCTTCAGCGGACTGATCGACGGCTCGCTCGCATGGACCCATCCCGGCACCAAGGAAAAGCACACGAAGCCGTATTACGACGGCATCATTTTCCACCGGGTGATCGACGGCTTCATGATTCAGGGCGGTGATCCGCTCGGCAAGGGCTACGGCGGCCCGGGCTTCCAGTTCGAGGACGAGTTCCACCCCGACCTGCGCCACGACAAGGCCGGCATCCTCTCGATGGCCAACGCCGGTCCGAACACCAACGGCAGCCAGTTCTTCATCACTCTCGGCCCGACCCCGCACCTCGACAAGCGCCACTCGGTGTTCGGCCAGGTGGTCGAAGGACTCGACGTGATCAAGATCATCGGCCGCACCCCGGTGGACGGGCAGGACAAGCCCAAGACGCCGGTCGTGATGCAGAAGGTCACGATCGAACGGGTCGGATGAGCCTCGGGTAGCCCATCGGTTCCGCCCCCTGGTCCGTCAAAGATGGACGTATGCGCCTTCCGGGACCCGTAGTCATCGCGATCGTCTGTGCGGCCTGGGGGGCGGGCCGCGCGCAGAGCCGGGATGGCGTACAGGGGCAGGCGCCAACCAAGCCCGCCACCGGCGCGATGATGGGACGCGTGACGCTGGCCGGCAGCGGCCAGCCGTTTGAAGGCGTGCGGGTCACGCTCAATGGCGCGGCACTTCGCGGCACGCGCTCGGCGCTGACCGACGCAGAGGGCCAGTTCCTGTTCACCGAACTGCCGGCCGGCACCTATACGGTGCGCGGCACGATGACTGGGTATGTGGCCGGCACCTACGGCCAGAAAGCACCAGGCAAGCAGGGCACACCGATTGTGCTCGTCGACGGCCAGCAGCTCAAGAACGTGTCGTTCGAGATTGGCAAGGGCGGCGTGATCTCCGGGACCGTAGTCGACGAACGCAACCGGCCGTCGATTGGCACGCCGGTGCGGGCGATGCGTTGGCTCATGCAGTCGGGCGAACGTGTGCTCAGTGTGGCCGGCACCGCCACCACTGACGACCGCGGCATCTACCGCATCCACAGCCTGATGCCTGGCGACTATCTGGCGTCGGCGGTACCACGCAACACGTCGATTGAGATTCTGACGTCGGCTGACGTGGCCGCGCAGGCTCGGCTGCAGGAGTTGACGGCCATGGGCCTCGCGCAGCCAGGCGCAGTGGGTACGGCTGAACCCGTTGAAGGGTACGCCGCCGTGTTTTTTCCGGGAACGGCGCAGCTCACCGGGGCGCAGGCCGTCAGGGTCGGCGTCGCTGAGGAGCAACTTGGCATCGACTTCGATCTGCAACGTGTCGGACTGGCCACCATCACCGGCCACGTCATCACGCCGCCTGGTGTGAACCCGACGACGGTGCAACTGCGATTGACGCATCCGGACGGTTATGCGATGGGTGTCGGCCAGATGTCCGCGCGCCCGGATCAGAACGGATCCTTTACGTTCCGGACCGTCACCCCTGGGCAGGACGTGCTGGTTGCCTCCGCGACGATTGCTCCGCCGCGCCCGACGCCGCTGACGCCCGGGGTCGCCAACTTCGGCCCTGCCCAGAACGCACAACAGCGGCTCTGGGCCCAGGCCGATCTGTACGTTGATGGTGGCCAGCCGCTGAATGTCGGGTTGACGATGCAGGAGGGTGCGCGTGACGCTGAATCCACTGGGCCAGCCGTTGCAGTCGATGGGGCTCGGCACTTGGACGGCTCAGGCCGACGCAACGGAACGTTTTACGTTGCACGGCGTCGTGCCTGGCCGCTACAGATTCGGCGCGAGTGGCGCGCAAGCCTGGCAGATCAAGAGCGTGCTCGCCAATGGCGTGGACGTACTCGATTTTCCGTTCATCGTTGAACCCGGCGCGCAGGTGCCAAGTGTGACCATTCAGTTCGGCGACAAGTCCACGGAACTCAAGGGCACACTCACAGGGTCCGACGGATCACCGACCTCCGACTACTCCGTCGTGGTGTTTCCCGACGACCAGCGCTACTGGATTCCTCACGCGCGGCGCATGCGATCCACCAGGCCGGCTACCGACGGCACGTTCTCGACCACCGGATTGCCGCCAGGGGAGTACCGTATTGCCGCGGTGACGGACGTCGAAACAGGTGAGTGGCTCAACCCCGACTTCCTCCGCGAGCTCGTGCCCGCGTCGATCAGTTTCCGGCTGGCCGATGGCCGGCCGGCGACGCAGGACATTCGCGTGCGGTGATCGGCGCGTCTGGCGCGCTCAAGTTCAGCGCGCCCTACGTACCCTGGACCCTGGACCACAGAGTCCTTATCCCTTGAGTGTCGGGTGTCTGTTGGTCCACTCCGTGGCCTGTTCGTAGGCCATCGCGATGCGACAGATGGCAGCCTCGTCGTAGAGGCGGCCGGTCACCATCAGCGTCTGCGGCAGGTTGTTGACGAAGCCGCACTTGACCGCGATCGCCGGGTGGCCGGTGAGGTTGGTGGCCGCCAGGCCGGCGTTGTTCGACGAGATGAACGCGTCGTACTGACTCATGAACGTGTCCCATTCGCGCATGAGCAACGTGCGGATGCGCTGTGCGCGGATGTATTCCACTGCCGGCACAAAACGGTTGGCGCGGAACGTCGCCGGCCACGAGCTGTTGGTCATCGTGTCGGTGCCGCGTGAGCGCAGCAGGTCGTCAAACGCTGCAGCCGACTCCACACTCAGCACAAAACTCAGGGCATTGGCCGGATAGTTCGGCAACTCCACCGGTTCGAGCTTTGCGCCGAGTTTCTGCATCTCGGTGAGCACCTGCTGCATGTTCGTCAGGCGCTCTGCGGCAGCGGCCTGCTGCTGAGCCGCGTTGGCGCCTCCGCGTCCACCGCCGGCACCGCCTCGCCCCGCCGGCTGCGCTTCAAAGTCACTGCGCACATAACCGATGCGATAACCCGACAGCGGTGCCGCAGGATTCCAGTTGAACGCCGCATCCACCACGCTCTCGTCGCGGTTGTCCGGACCGTAGATCGCATTAAACACCAGCACGCAATCTTCGACCGTGCGACACATCGGTCCCACCTTATCCATCGTCCACGACAGTTCCATCGCACCGTAGCGGCTGACACGGCCGTAGGTCGGACGGAGACCGACGACGCCGTTGACGGTCGAGGGCGAAATGATCGAGCCGCGTGTCTCAGTGCCGATGGAGAAGCCGACGCAGCCGGCGGCGGTCGCTGAGCCCGGGCCGGCGGATGATCCACTGGCGCCCGATTCCGGGTTCCACGGATTACGCGTGCGGCCACCAAACCACTGGTCGCCCTGGGCGAGTGCGCCCATCGTGAGTTTGGCAACGAGCACGGCACCTGCGTCGCGAAGACGCTCGACGATGGTGGCGTCGTAGTCGGGGATCTGATTGATGTAGGGCTCGGCGCCCCAGGTGGTGGCGATGCCCTTTGTGGCGAAGAGGTCCTTTGCCCCCCACGGAATGCCATGGAGCGGGCCCTTGTAGCGGCCGGCGGCGATGGCCTTGTCCGCCTCGGCGGCCTGCTGCAGCGCGAGATCCTTCGTGATCGTGACGGCGAAGTTCAAGAGGGGCTGGTAACGCTCGAGCCGCGCGAGGTACATCTGCGTGAGTTCGGTTGAGGTCACCAGCCGGCGTTCGATCAGCGCCGCCAGTTTCGTCACCGGCCAGAACGCCACGTCTTCGAGGTTGGCGGGCCGCTTCAGCGTGGCGGCTGCCGGTTTGGTGTACCGCACCACACGTCCCGGCGTCGCAGGTCCGGCCGGCTTCTTGCCAGGCATGTACGGGCGGAAGCTGAGCGCGACCTCGGTGTCGTGCGGAATCTCGATCTGGCGGAGCTGTTGATACGTGGATAGGTTGCCGTTAAGGCTTCGCGCGATGGCTTCTTCCTCGGCCGAGTGAAAGTCGAGACCGGTGATGGTCTCGGCACAATTGACGGTCTCACGCGTGATCGGTCCGAGCGGAGCCTGCTGCTGGGCAAAGGTGTTGGTGGCTACGGCGCCGGCAACAGCGGCGGGAACAGCTTTGAGGAAGGTACGGCGGCTCTTGCGTTCAGTCATGACGGCTCCTGTTACTTGCGTTCCTTGAATCCTGCGGGGATGGCGACGTCGGCGTCTGATGCCGAGGTGTCGATCGACTGTGTCTCGCCGGCTGAGGTCAGCACCAGCGACCGTTGTTCGGGTGCCCGGCCCGCACCCAGGCGCCGTGCGAGCGCGCCGCCGAGGCCTCCGGTCGGAGGGGCGGACGAGCGCTTCATCGCTTCCGCGCTCTTGATGGTCTCAATCTTGGTGACGGTCGTCATGACGGTGCCGTCGAGGGCGCGCGTCTTTTCCTCGAGTTTCGTCATCATCTCCTGCAGGCTCGGGTACATCGCCATCACCGTCGCCATCTGCTGCGCGGACGCCACGGCATCGTCTCCATACACCGCCTGCAGGAACTTCGTCGTGAACTTCGTGATTTCATCGAGTGCGGCCACCCTGGGTGCCACCCAGACATCGCTGGTGATCACCAGGCCGCCACCCTCCTCGAGATCCTTGCCCTTCTCCTTCGCGGTGACGGTCAGGATGACCTGGGAAGCGTTGTGACCGGCGATCGACTTGCGGGCACCGGTCTCCTTGACGTCCAGCAGGATCTCGACCTCCTTCCCCTGATCAGCCGGATCGTCACGTTCGTCGGCGGGGCGGTCCTTCGCAGCGCGCTCAGCATCCTCCTTCGCCTTCTGCCACTGTTCGCGCAGCTGGGCAAACGTGACGACGCGATATTCCTTGCGGCGCACGTCGAGCTCGTAGACGCGTTCCTCCACCAGATCGATGATGCGGCCGGTCCGATCGTTGAGGTCGGCCTTGCGGGATCCCTTCACGGCGACGGTCTCGATGATTCCATCCGCTGCCGCCGATCCTCCCGCGAGATTCGCGATGCGGCCAATCATTCCCTCAAATGTCAGCTGGGTCCGCTGCCGTGTCCTGACGTCGCCGTGAACGGTCGCGACGAGAAGACCACCAAGGATGATTCCCGCCGCGAGATATGTGTTCCTCATAAAGAACCTCCGGATAGCACGGTATTCTATTCCCATGAAGCAGGCGCTTGTCGTGGTCGTGGTATTGGCGTTAATTGCGTGTGAGGGAGCAGAGACGATGGAACAAGGACCAAAAACCGTGATCACTGCCGGGGCGCCGCCCATTGGCCCCTACAGCCCGGCGGTGGTCGCCGATGGTCTGGTGTACGTGTCCGGCCTGCTGGGCACGGGCGCCGACGGCAAGTTGGTGGGGCCGGACGTGGCATCGCAGACCCGCCAGATTCTGGACCGGATGGGCGAAATCCTGGCGGCGGCCGGGTCGTCGATGGCCCAGGTGGTCAGTGTCTCCGTGTTCATCAAGAACCCGGGTGATTTCGCCGCCATGAACGACGCCTATCGCGGCTACTTCCAGGACGCTGCGCCCACGCGCACGACCGTCGCCTCCAACCTGCTTAATGGGGCACTGGTCGAGATCGCCGCAGTGGCCGTGCCCAACGGCACTCCCCGCGAGACCATGCACCCCGAGGGGTGGGTGAAGTCGGCGCGGCCCTATTCAACGATCGTGAAATCCGGCGGGCTGGTGTTTCTCTCTGGGCTAATCTCGCGTCGTGGTGCGGACGACTCGTTTGCACCAGGCACGGTGGGGGAGCAGACCCGGACGATTCTGGAGAACGCGAAGACCCTGCTGGCCACGGCCGGTCTCACACTCGACAACGTCGTTTCGTCGCGCGTGTTCATCACGAGTGAGTCGGCCTTCGCCGAGATGAACGAGGTGTATCGCACCTACTTCCCGAAGGATCCGCCCGCGCGAGCCACCGCCGTGACGCCGTTGATGACGCCCGACTACCTGGTCGAAATTACGCTGGTGGCGACGACCGGTGATCGCGAAGTGCTGGGGCCGACCGTAGCGCCGAGCCTGCCGCTCTCGCCAGCGATTCGCACGGGCAACCGGATTTATCTCTCAGGTGTCCTCGGCAACACCGATGCGAATGTCGGCGACATCAAGGCGCAGACCCGCGAGACGCTGACGCGCATCCAGCGCACCCTGACGTCGCAGGGGCTCACGTTCAACAACGTCGTGGATACGACGGTGTACCTGACCGACCTGTCGCACTTCGCGGCGATGAACGAGGTGTATCGCGAGTTCTTCCCGTCCGCGCCGCCGGCGCGCGCGACGGTCGGCACCGGACTTGTGAGCCGCAACGCGCTGGTCGAGCTGGTGATGACTGCGGTGAAGTGATGGCTGAGGCCATTCGCGTTGGGGTGTCGTCGTGCCTGCTCGGGCAGCAGGTGCGCTACGACGGCGGCCACAAACGCAGCGACTTTGTAGCCGACATCCTCGGGGCCAGGGTCACCTTCGTCCCGGTGTGTCCGGAGGTCGAACTCGGCCTCGGCACACCGCGTCCCACGCTGCGCCTCATCAGGCGCGGTGATGACGTGCGGATGGTGATGGCCGATGGCCGGGACTTCACCGACTCGATGCGGACCTACGCCAGGCGACGCGTCGAGCGGCTCAAAGACGATGACCTTGCGGGGTACGTGCTGAAGAAGGATTCGCCCAGTTGCGGTCTGACGCGGGTGAAGGTGTACGAGGAGACCGGCATCCCCACGAAGTCGGGGCGCGGAGTGTACGCCGAGGCGCTTCTTGAGCGATGGCCGCATCTGCCCGTTGAGGAAGAGGGCCGATTGCAGGACGAGGCGCTGCGCGAAAATTTTCTCGAGCGCGTGTCCGCCTATCACCGGCTGCAGGAGTTGTTTCAGGGGCGATGGACGGTGGGGCAGGTCGTGGCCTTTCATACCGCGCACAAACTCGCGGTGCTCGCGCACACGACGGAGGGGTATCGCCGCCTCGGGCGGCTGGTAGCGGATGCGAAGGCCATGGACCGAGCCGAGTTGCGCGAGGCCTACACCGCCGGGTTGATGCAGGCCATGACGCTGCTCGCGACGCCGAAAAAACATGCCAACGTGCTGATGCACATGCTGGGGTACTTCCGTGGTCAGATCGATGCCGGCGACCACGAGGAACTGCTGACCGCCATCGAGGAATTCCGGCTGGGCGTCATCCCGCGCATTGTGCCCCTCACGTTGATCCGCCATCACGTCCGCCGATGCGGAGTCGCGTACCTCGCCGGCCAGACGTATGTGACCGGCACGGGGTGGTGATGACTCGCGCACCGCAGGGCGAATTGCGCCCGATGTTGTCGCTCGCGATTCCGGTCGTGCTCGCCGAGATGGGCTGGTTCGCGATGAGCATCGTCGACACCGTGATGGTCGGCCCGTTGGGCCCGGCGGCGCTCGGGGCCGTCGGGACGGGCAGCATCCTGTTCATGACGCTGATGGTGTTTGGCTTCGGCACGTTGCTGGCGCTCGACACGTTTGTGTCGCAGAGTTTCGGCGCCGGCCGGATCGACGACTGTCACCGCTGGTTGTTCGCGGGCCTGCAGCTGGCGGGGATTCTCGCTGTGGTGCTGATGGGCGTGGCGCAGCTCGGGGTGTGGGGGCTGCCGTCGTTTGGCTTTCATCCCGAGTTGCTGGTGGAACTCGAGGCGTATGCCGGGCTGCTCGTGTGGTCGGCCCCGCCGCTGTTTGCCTACGTGGTGTTCCGCCGGTATCTGCAGGCGATGAATCTGGTGCGGCCGGTGATGATTGCGCTCGTCGCGGCCAACCTGATGAACGTGTTCGTCAACTGGGTGCTGATCTACGGCAATCTCGGTGCGCCGGCCCTGGGGGTGGTGGGAGCGGCCTGGGCGACTGTGGCGTCTCGTCTCGCGCTGGCCGGCAGTCTCTTCGCGGTGATTCTCTACCAGGAACGTGGCCGCGCGTCCGGTTTACACGACGTGCCGTGTGTGTGGGATCCGGTGCGCGTGTGGCGGATCTTCTCGCTCGGCTGGCCCGCAGCACTGCAGATCACGTTTGAGGTCGGTGTGTTCGCGGCTGCGTCGGCGCTGGCCGGTCGCATCTCGCCGCTGGCCGCCGCTGCCAATCAGGTCGTGCTCAACATCGCCGGGTTCATCTTCATGATCCCGTTTGGTCTGGCCTCTGCCGCGGCCGTGCGTGTGGGTCAGGCGGTGGGGCGCAGGGACGTCGCCAGCATGCGCCGGGCCGGTTGGACCGCCCTTGGCATCGCCTCCACGGTCATGTGCGTATCGGCGGTGCTGTTTTTCACGGTGCCGGAGTTTCTGATCCGCATCTATTCGTCCGACCCGTCCGTGATCGAAATCGGCGTCGTCTTGCTCTTCATCTGCGCGGTGTTCCAGTTGTTTGACGGTCTGCAGACTGTGACGACCGGTGCGCTTCGCGGGTTGGGCGACACACGGACACCGATGATCGCGAATCTGGTGGGGCACTGGCTGATTGGTCTGCCGATTGGGTATGGCCTGTGTTTCACGCAGGGCTGGGGTGTGGCGGGCCTGTGGATCGGTCTGTCGATCGGGCTGATTCTGATCGGCGCAACGCTGCTTTGGGTCTGGTCCTGGCGCAGCCGCCGCTACATAATGGCTCCGATATGAGCGAGGACATCCGGTATCCAGTCGGCAAGTGGGGTCGTGAATCAGCACTCAATGGCGCCGCGCGCGCGGCGTGTATTCAGGCGATTGCCGATGTGCCGGCGTCGCTGTCAGCGGCCCTCGCCGGGCTCACCGATGCCCAACTCGACACGCCGTATCGCGACGGTGGATGGTCGCCGCGACAAATCACGCACCACCTCGCCGACAGCCACATGAACGCGTTTACGCGTTTTAAGCTCGGACTGACGGAAGACACGCCGACGATCAAGCCGTACGACGAAAACATCTGGGCCGAGACGGCCGACAACCAGGCCCCGGTCGCCACGTCTGTGGGCATCCTGACCGGACTGCACCATCGATGGGCGCTGCTGCTCCGGTCGCTCGAGGAGCCCGCATTCGGCCGGATGATCCAGCACCCTGAGCGGGGGCCGATGAGCCTCACCGCACTGCTGGGCCTGTATGCGTGGCACGGCCGTCATCACGTCGCCCAGATCACTGCGCAACGCGTACGGAACGGCTGGTAGATCGCGCTCGTGGTCCTCAGCGCGCGAGTGCCGGGATGCCCTCGGTGATCCACTTCTCCGCAGGCGCGCCCTTGAGGTAGTGGTCAAACCACTGGCGGATGCGCCGGTGGTAATCCACCTGGTTCTTTTTCACGCGGAGGCCGTGGTCCTCGCCGTTGTAGACGAGCATCACGACGTTCTTCTTCGCGCGCCTGGCGATGTTGTAGAACTCGACCGACTGGTGCCAATACACCGTTCCGTCGTTGTCACCAGTCATCAACAACATCGGCGTCGCCATCGTCGAAATCCCGAAGACGGCAGAGTTGCGGATGTAGCGCTGGAGGTCCTCGTAGAGCGGCACGACCATGCGCTGCTGGCCGGTTTCAATGTGGTCGGTCTCGGCGATGCCGGACGAGAAGTGGTGGCTTCCGTAGTTGCTGATGAGGTTTGAGATGCCCGCGCCTGAGACGGCTGCGGCGAAGACCTTCGAGTGCGTGGAGAGATACATCGCGTCGAAGCCACCCCAGGAGTGCCCCATCACGCCGACTTTGGCCGCATCGACGGCGCCTTTGGCGATGACCGCTTTCACGGCGGCCTCGACACATTCCACAACGGAGACGCCGGGTTCGCCCGGTTGAAACACGATGTCCGGCTGGAAGTAGAAGTAGCCGTTCTGCGTCAGCGCGGTGCCGTTGTAGTAGTCGCGCTCGGAAGGGTTCTGGAAGCGGTGGAATCCGTCAGAGAGCTTCTCGTAGAGGTAGACCACCATCGGGTACTTCTTCCCTGGCTCGTAGTTGGCCGGGTAGTGCAGCGTGCCCTGGAGTGTCATCTTCGGTTTGCCCTTGGGCTGCACCGTGAAGTCCACGAGTTCCGCACGTGTCCACGCGAACTTCGAAACAAAGGGATTGGTCTCGGTCGCTGCCCTGGGGCTCGAGAGATCGGGTCCTGTGATGAACAGGTCCGGCGAGTCATCAGCAGACTGTGCCGTGTGGATGAAGACGTCTGCCTTCTCAGCCTTGGCGAGGCCGCTGATGCTCTTGTCGGCCCACACCAGCTGCGTGGCGCCCATCGGGGGATGAGCACCCGGGGTGAACTGCGCGTAGCCAGACTTCTTGGAGCGGGTGCCAAACAACGAGAGGTAGCCGTTCTCGAGGTCAATCGGCGCCGGCGTGGCACCGAACCCTGCGGCATCCACACGAATGTAGCGGTGCCGGACCTGCACCGAGGCGCCGGCTGTCATCCGCGTCGCTGTACGACCATCCGGCGTGATCCTCCAGAGGTCGAACTCGTCATACAACACCACCGCCTCGTCATCATTCGTCCATCCGGCTGAACCAAACATCGGCTTCTCGGGCGCGGTGCTGTCGGAGGCGACATCGATGAACGACGTCTTGGCCGAACGCGTGATGTTGGTCGTTACCTTCGTCGCCAGATCCATCGTCCACCAATGGCCGCCCTCGGTGTAGAGCAGGTATTTGCCGGTGGGACTGACAGTCGCTGAGCCGGTGGTCCCCTTCTTGAGCGGAGTGCGCACGCCGGTCCTGAGGTCCACAAGCGCGAGGTCTGACGCTCCACGACCGATCGACCGTTCCATCAGGTACGGCGTGAACTCGGAGACCAGTCCCTGTGACGTCCCGCGAATCGGCGTCACCGATTCGTCGAACGTGGTGCCAATCATGGTGAGGCGGTTGGGCTGCAGATGCCACACGGCGGGGAGGTTGCGACGCCGGTCGGCGGCGACACGGAGCTTCTGTGCCGGCATCACGATCGCGTCGTTCCAGTGCCACACGTCCACATCGGCTCGCTCGGGAGCCGCGGCTCCGCGGCCACCTGCACGTCCACCGGCGCCTTCGGGCCCGGCTGCAGCCGGCTTCGCCGGCCAGTCCGTGACACCGACAATCACCATCGGCCCATCCGTCGCAGTGCCCTGATGCCACGCGGGGCGGCGGAAGGTGACGATGCGCCGGCCGTTCATGTCTTCTGCGCCATTGGCCGTGGGATCAAACGTGCGTGCAGATTCGTTAGCCTGTCCCACGGACAACCAGGCCATGGCGACCTGGGTCGGTCCGTCGTGTTTGTCATCCGACTTCGATCGCAGGACGAGCAGATCGGCTGAGTCGTCGCGCCACACCAGCGCTGAGTAGTCCGCGGCGCTCCCGTGCAGCACGCGCAGCCGCGACGTCACGGGATCAAAGAGGTGAAGACCGTTGCCCGCCTGCCCATCCGCGCTGATGACCATCGCGAGCAGGCGGCCCGTTTCCGACGCCTGCCACGCATACTCGGTGACGTTGCCAAACGTGGTGTCGACACCCGTCGCGAGGTTGCGCACAATCAAAGTCGTGCCAAGGGGCGCTGCGCCACCCACGCCACCCACACCACCTACACCACCCGCCGCCGGCGTCGTCGTCGGCGCCTGCGCCGGCGCATAACGCTTCATCGCCACATACGAGCCCGTGCGATCGAATGCAAATGTCTCGATGCCGTCGATGATCGTCTCGGTGTTGGTCGCGAGATTGTAGAGTCCGAGCTTCCGGTGAATCGGTGTGCGCGACGTGCGCATACGCTCCATCTGCTCTTCCGAGTAGCCGATCCCGTACGCGAGCCACGATGACGAGGAGGTGAAGGACGCTTGCGATCCGAAGGCGACGGTTGTTACAGGCGCGATTTCACCAACGCGGGCAATGCGCATCTCGTTGTTCCCGCCGATGCGGGTGATGCTGTACGCCAGCCACTTGCCGTCAGGTGACAAGCCGCCTCGCGCTGCAGCGGCGCCGACCGACTCAAACTGATCGTAGTCCGCCGGCGTGAGGGTGGGTGTGGACTGCGCGCTTGGGTTTGAGACAAATGCCGCAACGATGACAATAACGGCAGCTGCCGCACTCAGTAGACGACGCATCGAGTTTCCCTTCAGTCCTGCCACCGAGACTCCGTGTCTCCGGTTCTCCCTGTGAGGACTCGGATCTTACTTCGTCGGATAGGTCTTCAGAACGTAGTCATCCACCAATCCCTGGAAGGCGGTGGCGAGTTCGTCGTAGGTGCCACGAAGGGAGGTGGCGTGTTGTCCGTCGATGAACACGGGGCAATTGGGGGATTCCCCGGTGCCGGGCAGCGAAATGCCGATGTTGGCGGCCTTGGATTCACCGGGACCGTTCACGACGCAGCCCATGACGGCGACCGTCATGGCCTCCACGCCGGGGTGGCGGGTTTTCCAGACCGGCATCATCTCGCGCACGTAGCCCTGGATGCGTTCGGCGAGCTCCTGGAAGGTCGTCGACGTCGTGCGACCGCAGCCCGGGCAGGCCGTGATGGCCGGGGAGAAGGATCGCAGGCCGAGCGCCTGCAGGATTTCGCACGCGGCGTAGACCTCTTCGCGCCGGTCGCCGCCTGGTCGCGGCGTCAGTGACACACGAATTGTGTCGCCGATGCCTTCGTTGAGGAGCACGCCGAGGGCGGCCGCAGACCAGGTGAGGCCCTTGATGCCCATGCCCGCTTCAGTGAGTCCGAGGTGCAGCGGTTGGTGGGTCTTTTTCGAGAGGTCGCGATAGACCGTGATGAGGTCGCGCGGGCGCGACACCTTGCACGAGATGATGATCTGGTCGGTGCGCAGGCCGGCGTCGAGCGCCAGTTCCGTGGATTGCAGCGCCGAGAGCACCATGCAGTCGTTCAGGACTTCCTCGGAGGACTTGCCGAGGTTCTTGTCCGTGTTTTCCTGCATCTTCGCCATCACGAGTTCCTGATTCAGGGACCCGCCATTCACGCCGATGCGCACGGGGCGCTGATGGTCGACGGCCACCTGGCAGATGGTGGCGAATTGCTCGTCACGCCGCCGACCGGTGCCGACATTGCCAGGGTTGATGCGGTACTTGTCGAGGGCGGCCGCAGCCGCGGGATACCGCGTCAGCAGCAGGTGACCGTTGTAGTGGAAGTCACCTATGAGCGGTGCCGTGCAGCCGTGATCCAGCATGCGCTGCTTGATCTCGGGCACCGCGTCGGCGGCTTCCGGCGTGTTGACGGTCACGCGCACCATCTCGGATCCGGCTTCGGCCAGCTCAATGCACTGCTGGGCTGTTCCCGCCGCGTCGCTCGTGTCGGTCATCGTCATGCTCTGCACAACGACAGGGGCGCCTCCGCCGACCTGGACATTCCCCACGCGCACGCCAAATGTCTTGTGAAGCCGAACCGGAACCGCCATGGCCTTTGATCATACCGGAGGCCAAACCGGCGCAGACAAGGTCATACCCGATGGGCGGATGGGCGGATGAGTACGGAGCCGCCGGGCTTCAGCCCGGCGGTACTTCTGCCGATAATGGGTGTGGGAGTTCGAATGAAGATTCTGAAGCTGGTTGCATGGTGTGTGGCGGTGGTGTTGTTTGGCACGGGATCGGCTCTGGCGCAGGCGAAGGTGACTGAAACCGAGATCAAGCGGCTGGAGACAACGGCCAGTGACATTGCGCATGCGGCGGGCATGCTGGCGAAGACTGATGCCACGCAGGCGGCCGAGGTGGAGAAGCGCCTCGCGGTGCTGCGCGAAGACATCGTCTATCTGCGCGTGAAGTTGCGTCGCGAGGGCGTCACCAGAGCTGAATATGCCGAGGTGCGCGACCAGCTTGAGACACTGCGAGTGCGCGCGGCCGGCGAGAAAGTCGCCGCTCAGCCGGTGATCGCTGACGACCCCATGGTGGGGGAACGCGTCTGGACGATTGCGGTCGGGACAGAACTCGACGTGCGTTTGCAGACGCCGCTCAATTCCGGCACCGCCAAGTCGGAGCAGCGCTTCGAAGCCACCACGCTGGTGGACTTGATGATCGACAGGGAACTGGTGCTGCCGGCCGGAACCATCGTGCGCGGATTTGTCGGCTCGGTCAGCCCGGCAACCCGCACGAGTCGCCGAGGCAGCCTCACGCTGGCGTTTGACGAGATCGTGTTGAAGTCGGGACCCACCCGCATGCGCGCCACCGTCACCCAGGCGCTCGACGGCAAGATGAGCGACGATGTGAGCCGGGTGGGGACGGGGGCGGTGCTTGGCGGGATTCTCGGTGGCCTGCTTGGCGGCGGCAAGGGGCTGCTGCTGGGCGTGCTGGTGGGTGGTGGCGGGACCATTGCCGCGACTGACGGCACGAACGTGGACCTGCCGCCGGGCACGATTCTGCGCGTGCGGGTCGATTCGCCCCTGGAGATTCGATAAGCTCCTCGTCGATGACTCACTCGGAACGTGTGGCCCACACCGTCGCGGCGTTTGACGCGGCGATGGAACGGTTTCTTGCTCGCGTGGAGGCGGTGCCCGAGGCGGTCGGGACCAGACGACCGGCTGACGGTGGATGGTCCGTGGCGCAGGTGGCCTGGCACGTGGCGGCCACCAATGAGGGCTTTGCCGGTCTGGTGGACGGCAGCCGCCCGCTCGCGCGCGAACCCAAGGATGACTTTGTCGAAGTGCCGTTCGCGGACATCGCCGCGATGGTGCCCGATCGTCTCGAAGCGCCGGATGTCTTTCAGCCTCCGCCTGACGTGACGCTGGCTGATGCGGTGGCGCGTCTGCGGGCTTCCGGCACTCGCTTCGCCGACGCCTACCGCGCACTCCCGGAAGCCCGAGGCCGATGGACGGTGAAGTCCATTCTGGGGCTGCTCACCGTGTATCAGGTGGGCGACTGGGCCGTGGCCCACGTGGCTCGGCACAACGCGCAGGCCAAACGCCTCCTCGGCAGCTGATCGCGTTACAATCCGCGCATGAGAATCCGCCTAGTGGCTGCGGCTGCCGCCGCCGTTGTCATGTCGTCCGTGATGGCCGCCCAGGCCCAGCCCGATCAGGCGCTGATCGAACGCGCCCGGGGCATCCACGATCGTGTCATCACGATGGATACCCACGTTGACATCTCGGCCGCGCGGTTCACGCCCACATGCAACTACACGATGCGGCTGACCACGCAGGTCAACCTGCCGAAGATGAAGGAAGGCGGGCTTGATGCGCCGTTCCTCATCGTGTACGTCGGGCAGGGGTCGCTGACGCCGGAGGGCTTCGACAATGCCTATCGCCAGGCCGTCGAGAAGTTTGACGCCGTGCATCGCCTCACCAAGGAGATCGCGCCGAACGAAATCGAGCTGGCGCTGACGCCCGCCGATGTCGTGCGCATCAACAAGGCCGGCAAGAAGGTGGCGATCATCGGGATCGAAAACGGGTATCCGGTCGGCACCGATCTCGAGCGTGTGAAGGAGTTCTTCGAGCGCGGCGGGCGGTACATGTCGCTCGCGCACAACGGGAATTCGCAGCTGGCGGATTCCAACTCGACTGAAGCGGCCAATGGCGGTGTTCACGGCGGGTTGAGCGAACTGGGCAGGCAGGTGATTGCCGAGATGAACAAGTGGGGCATGATGGTCGACATCTCCCACCCGTCGAAGGCGGCGAACATGCAGGCGATCGCGTTGTCGAAGGCGCCCGTCATTGCGTCGCACTCGTCAGTGCGTGCCCTCGCCAATCACTCCCGCAACATGGATGACGAGCTGTTGCTCGCCCTGAAGAAAAACGGCGGCGTGATGCAGACGGTGGCGTTTGCGACGTACGTGAAGGTGGATGACAACGCGCAGGCGCGTCAGGACGCCGTGCAGGCGCTGGGGCAGGAATTTGGCCTGACCGCGGCCGCGGGTGGTGGCCGGGGTGCGGGTGGCCGGCAAGGTGGTGCGCAGCAGCCGGCGGCGGGCCAGGCGGTGGCGTGTCCTGTGGAGGATGGGGCGTCGGCCGGTACGGCGCCGCAGGCCGCTGGCCGTGCGGGTGGTGGCGGCGGTGGACGAGGTGGCGCAAACGCAGCCGTGGTCGCGGCGTTGCCCGACGATCGTCGCGCCGAGTACACGCGTCGTCTCTCGGAGATCAACGCGAAGTACCCGGTCCCGGAACGGGCCACTGTGGCGGATTTCGTGGATCACATCGACTACGCCGTGAAGCTCATCGGCATCGACCACGTCGGCATCTCGTCCGATTTTGACGGCGGTGGCGGCGTGACCGGCTGGAGCAGCGCGTCCGAGACGTTCAACGTCACGCACGAACTCGTCCGGCGCGGCTACCCCGAGGAGCAGATCGCGAAGTTGTGGAGCGGCAACCTGCTGCGCGTGTGGGCCGAGGTCGAGAAGGTCGCGAAGCAGATCCAATCCGGCAGGTAGGGGGCTCCGGCATGTAGGGCACGCTGGGTTTCAGCGTGCCTTCCTAATCCAGTCTCAGCTTCTTCCGCTTCAGGAACAGGCCTTTGCGGGAGATGCCGAGCAGTTGTGCGGCATCGCTGACCCGTCCTTGTGACTGGGTCATCGCGCGTTCGATAAACGCGCGTTCCACGTCGGCCAGCGCCAGCTCAAGCGGTTGATCCAGGCTCACCGTCACGCCCTTCCTGCCGGCTTGCGGGGCGTGGGGGCTCGCGGCGAACCATGGGCCCAACACCTCAGGGGATAGATCCGTTGACCGCAGCGTGGTGTCGTCCTCTGCCAGCGCGACCATCCGGCGGATCTCGTTTGCCAACTGCCGGAGATTGCCGGGCCAGTCGTACAGCAACAAGGCTGCGACCACGTCATCACCCAGTGTGATCCCGGAGCGGCGGCAGTCCTCAGCGGCCTTCTTCAGAAAATACGCGGCCAATGCCGGGATTTCATCCTTGCGCTCCCGCAGCGGCGGGAGCGACAGCGTGGCGACTCTCAGCCGGTAAAACAGATCGTTGCGGAAGCGTCCGTCTGCGACGAGCGTCTCAAGCCGGGCGTTCGTGGCAGCGACGACGCGAACTCGCACGAGTTGCGGCTTGGTGTCGCCAACCGGATGCACCTCCCCTGACTCCAGGAATCGAAGCAGTTTCGGCTGGATGGCCAGGTCGAGATCGCCGATCTCATCAAGAAACAAGGTGCCCTGATCGGCGCTGCGGATGACGCCTGGTGAGGCTTCGTGGGCGCCGGTGAACGCGCCGCGCCTGTGGCCGAACATCTGGCTTTCGACCAGGTCGCGCGGGATGGCGGACGCGTTGAACGCGATGAAGGAGCCACGTTTGACGCGGCTGTGGTCATGGATCAGGCGCGCAAAGACTTCCTTGCCGGTGCCGGTTTCGCCCGTGATCAGAATCGGCAGGTCGGTCGAGGCCAGGCGTTGTGCCACGCGCAGCAGTTCCTGCATGCGCGGCGACCAGAACGCAGCGTTCGAGACGGTTGCGTGCTCTATTGTCGGCCACAGCTGGTTCTCCGCATCGTCATCCAGGCCGACGGCGGCGGCGAGGACGTCGGTGAGGTTCTTGACGATGGCGATTTCTTCGAGGGAGGCGAGTTGCCGGATGTCGATGGAGATGGTGGCGTCGGTGTTGGTGAGGTCGATGCGGCAGCCGTGGCTGCCACGGAACTCCCAAGAGACCGATGGCCGCGCCGAGTCGCCGGTGGCGGGTGAGCGCGACACGGTGACCCGTGACCGGAGAGATGTGGCCTCGAGGATGGCGGTGACGCGCTGGGCGAGGAGTTCCAGGGAGTGGCCGGACTGCAGCAGGGCGGCGAGGTCGCCGAGCAGCAGAGCGGTGTTGTTGGCATCCGCCGGACGCCTGCGATCGGGGAGTACTGGCGCCTCGGCGGGGAGGGGGCGTTGCGGCAGGGACGCGCGTTCACGATCCACGAGCCAGTGTTGAAAGCGGTGGTCGATGGCGTCGCAGGCGCGCAGGGCACGGTCGAAGTGGCGGTGGGCCTGTGAGGTGTCGCCGCGGAGGGCGAGGCATGTCCCCGCAGCGGTTTCGACGGAGATGAGCGAATCGATGGCGCCTCCCGGGCAGACGCGCATGGCGGCGAGCAGGGATCCGTCTGCGGCGTCGTGGCGACCGAGACGCGCTTCGGCGCGCGCCCGTGCGGCCAGTAATGCCGCGCGCCAGGTGCGGAGTTGCCGGCGTGCCAGTTCCGGCTCGGCGTCGTTGACGCAGTCGATGATGGCCTGCCACTTCTCCTGCATACCGAAGTACAAACAGCGCGTGAGCTGATGTGTCAGGTCGTACCACGAGCGGGCGGGCACCTGATGCGTGGCGATCAACGCCTGACACTCGTCGATGTGCCCGCTGGCTGCTGTCAGATCGCCCTCGAAAAGGGCTGCGTTCGCCATTGAGTCGGTCAGGGCTAATTGGACGAACGTGTATGGCTGGCACTGCCCAAGCCCCTCTGTGAGCAACTGCTTGCTTCGTTCGGTTTGACCGGCGCAGAGTGCGAGCAATCCGAAGTTTCCGAGAGCCGTAGACATATGGCGCGCATTACGCAGACTGCGTGCCGCCTCCAAGCTTCTTGCCGAGGCAGCCCTCGCTTTCCTGAGGTTGCCCTCGTACATTTCTAACGAGGCCTCCACAAGCTGGTTTGAGCAGAGTATCTCCGTGGCACCGGCGTTCGTGGCAAGTTGACTCGAAATGCCCAGGTGACTTCGAGCGTCGTTCGTCTTCCCACGCAAGGCATCCATCCTAGCCACAGCCAAGTGAAGAGATGCAAGCGACCGTGCGCTCCCAACGGATGTTGCCAGTTGTCTGAGTTCCGCCAGGTCGGCGAGTGCCTTGCCCAGCTTCAGAAACGGGGCCTCAATTCCGAATCGAATGAATTCAGGTTCCAGTCTGGTCTCAGCTGATGAGGAGCTCAGAGAACCGCATAACTTGTTGAGTGACTCAATTGCTGCGAGCACATCACCACAGTCGAAGGCCATGGTCGCAGATTGGATTGCCAGGCGGATTCGATCGGTCTCGGCCGCGGGCCGGTCCTCACTCGTCTGAGTCGGCACGCCGCCGACAGAGACTGGTCGGCCATCTGAGGTTGCCCTTTGCATTTGCCCCGCTTGCCAGCGATTGGGGAACCATACCAGATCAACCTACGACCGAAACGAGGACGGTGCAGAAGGACGTACCAAAAAAACTAGTGTCGCGTCCCTGAATCGTGCCGGGTTTCTCGGAGGGCTTATTCCTTGAGAGTATGTAGCCGATGGCACGAGCAAGTCGATATTCACCAGAGGCGACGTCCCCCCACGTTGAGTAGCAGATCGGTTTAGAGACCGGCGGTTACTTTCTCCCGCTTCCCTCGTTCCGTCAACTGCTGCGCGGATTCCGTCGGCGTGCGCCCGCCCAATGCCTCCTTCGGCCGTTCGTCGTTGTACTCGCGTCGCCAGGTTTCGATGAGGGCCCGTGCGTGGGCGATGCTGGTGAACCAGGGCTCGTTCAAACACTCCTCGCGCAGGCGGCCGTTGAAGGACTCCACATACGCGTTCTGATTGGGCTTGCCCGGTGCAATCAGTCGCAACGTGACCCCACGCGCATGCGCCCCCGTCAGCATCGCGCGGCTGCAGACCTCTGGGCCGTTGTCCGTGCGCAGCACCCGTGGCAGGCCGCGCGTGAGCGCGAGCTGATCGAGCACGCGTGTGACCGGAATACCGCCCATCGCGCGCGCGGCCTCGACCGCCACCGCCTCCGTCGACGCGTCATCCACGATCGTCAGGCACTTCAGCACGCGCCCCGCCGCGGTGCGGGCGAACACAAAGTCAGCCGCCCACACGTCATTGCCGCGCCCCGGCCGCACCCGCGGCTGCCGATCGACCACCGGGACCTTCTTGCGCCGCCGACGCTTCACCTGCAGTCGTGCCTCGGCGTACACGCGGTCCACGCGCTTGTGATTCACGCGCAGTCCGGCCTGGCGCAGCTTGCGATAGATCATCCCGGCGCCGTACCGGCGATGCCGATGGGCCACGGCGAGGATGCGCTCGCGGAGCTCGCCATTCTGGTCGGGACGCGGCGTGTACCGGAGCGCCGTCGCACTCATGCGGACGACCGACAGCGCCCGGCGCTGGCTGAGCCCCTGCGCCACCATCTCCCACACGGCCTCGCGGCGCGCAGGGGCGGTCACCACTGTTTGCGCAGTACCTCACGGGTCACCTCGTTTTCTAACAGGGAGTCCGCGAGCAACTTCTTCAACCGGGTGTTTTCGATCTCCAGCTCTTTCAACCGCTTCGCGTCCGACACGCTCATGCCGCCGACCTTGCTGCGTCAGAGGTAATAGCTGGCCTCCGAGAACCCATGGCGCCGGCACAGGGCCTTGACCTTCACCCCGGCATCGGCCTCCCGCAGGAAGCCCACAATCTGCGCTTCGGTAAATCGCTTCTTCATCGCCCGACCCTTTCCCCTAAGGCCGGACGCTAAACCTAAACGCTACTCATTTGTGGGGGGACGTCGTCGGCACTTCGGGACCATTCCGGTGGCGATGACCGGCGCCCCCGAGCCGCTCGACGTGGCCGCGGCGTGGACCACGGACCGCACGGCGCTGACTATTTCCGTCGTGAATCCGACGCTCCAGACACAGCGGCTGGCATTTCGAGTCGTGTTTCAGGGCGGGGGCGCAAGGCTGGCGTCCGAGGGCACGGCCTGGGTGCTTACCGCCGAGGATGACATGGCGTTCAACGAACCTGGCGAGCCGCCAGCCGTGCGGTTTGTCGAAACGCGCGTGACCGGCGTGCAGGACGCGCTGGAACTGGCGCCGGCCAGCGCGACGATCGTCCAAATCTCCGCCACCACGAAGAAGTAGGGGCCGAGCGACTGCATCGCGGTGGAGAGACTGGTGTCGAGTCCGTGCACGAGCGACCGCGCCGGCAGCAGCCGGTTATCCAGACAGAACGGTGTTGAGACGCTGACACAGCCTCACACCACGATTCTACGCCTCTCCCGTCTGTCAGCGCCGGGCATCGATCCAGGCCGTGACTTCCCGATCGAGGATGTCGAGCGGCAGCGGACCGTTCGCGAGAATCGCTTCATGGAATGCCCGGAGGTCGAAGCGGTCACCCAGCGCGGCTTCCGCCTTCGCGCGCAGGTCGAGAATCTTCAGGAGGCCGAACGTATACGCGAGGCCCTGACCGGCCTCGGTGATGTGCCGATCGGTCTCAGCGGTCGCCGGTCCCCGCTGGAAGCCGGTGTTCTCCGCCATGTACGCAATCGCCCGCTCACGCGTCCATCCGAACGCATGGACACCGCTGTCAACGACCAGCCGGACCGCACGCCAAATTTCATACGTCAGGCGGCCGAAGTCGCTGTATGGATCGGTGTAGAACCCCACGTCGCGACCGAGCCGCTCGGCATACAGCCCCCAGCCTTCCGTGAAGACTGTGATGCCCAGCCCCTTCCGGAACGGACTCAGCGTCGTGCTCTCCTGCGTCCGCATGATCTGCAGGTGATGGCCCGGGGCACCTTCGTGGAACGTCAGCGCTTCGACAACATACAGGGGGCGTGCGGCGAGGTCGGACGTGTTGATGTTGACCCAGCCCGCGCTGGTGCCATTGGCGGCCCCGCGGTCGTAGTACCCGGCAGACTGCCGGATGGCGATGTGCGCCGGCATGGCGCGCACACCGAACGGCGTCCGCGGCAGGTGTGAAAACAGCTTCGGCAGTTCCCCGTCCATGCGCTTGGCCGCCATCGCGACCGCCTGCAGATACTGCTCCTCGGTCGACACCCTGAACTTCGGGTCCGTCTGGAGAAACCGCATGAACTCCGCGAGTGTGCCCGTGAACCCCGCGCGCGCCTTCACCTGCTCCATCTCCGCACGCAACCGGGCCACCTCGCGCAGACCGGTGTCGTGCACCTCGCGAGGCGACAACTCCAGCGTCGTGTGCATCCGGATGCGATGACGGTAAAACGCCTCCCCCTCCGGCATCGCCGACAGCCCCATCGTCGTCGGCGCACCAGGGATATACTCGCGGCGCAGGAACTCCAGGAACTCCTGGAGCGCCGGCATCACCGAGTCGCGCAACGCTGCCGCACCGTCGCGGCGAATACGCTCCGTGTCCTCCGCCGAAAACCGGTCAGGCACCTGCGTGAACGGCTGGTAGAGCGGGCTTGTGGTGATGTCGGTGTGAATCTGCGACGCAACGGGCGCGTCGTAGTCGTCGAGCACCTGCCGCGGCAACGCCCGGCCCGCCTTCAACCCGGCGCGCATCGCCGCGATCCGCTGTGCCGTGTGCGCGCGGAAGGACTGCAGCGATGCGATGTAATCGTCGTACGCGCCGACCGTGGTGAACGTGAACCGATCCGGCAGCGCGGGCAGGCTGAAGTGAAAGCCTTCGCGGCTGCCAACGGGCATCTCGAAGCCGCGGAATCGCAGTTCGTTGATCCGGTCGCGGAGCTGGTGGCTCAGGATTTCGGCGTCCGTCTGCACCGCCGGAGTCAGGCCGCTGCGGTCAATCGCGGCGAGCCGCTCTGCGAATTCCGCCAGCGCTTTCGCTTCGCTCTCGAACCGCTCCGCGGAGACATCTTCCATCCGCCGCGCATACCGCGCGGGCGTCCCCTCCGGCACCGGCAACGAGACGTTGCGCCCGCGAAACGCCTGCACGTCCTGCAACACCCGCGCAAACGTGTCCTGCTCGGCACTCGACGCCGCCACGGCCCCGCACACCAGTGCCCCGACAACAATGACCCGGACCATCGTCGACATGACCCGCACCTCTAGAATCCCCGGCCGGTCTGAGCGCTCCAGCGGGGATTGACGACGTTGTTGTAGATCGAGCCGAACTGGAAACTGAAGCCCACCAGAACGCGGTACCGGTAGCCCGTGGCCAGCCGCCGCTGGCGCAGCAACACCTCCTCGTCGCTGGCCGCGCCCGCTGGCAGGTAGAGCTGGTCGCGCACCTTCGAATACGAGCCCTCCACGTTGAGCGCGAACCCGCGGAACAGGCGAACGTCGGCATCAAGAAAAAAGTCGAGGTTGTACTTCGTCCTGTCGTGCAGGAAGGCGGAATAGGCCGCCGACGCCCGCCAGGTCCCCCACGGCTGACGCAGGGCCAGAATCGCGGCGAGGCGATGGTCAACCAGGGTCTCTTCAGTCTTGCCGAACAGTGTCCGCTCGAAGTACTTCAGACGGGAGACGCCGGCCGAATACTGCACGACCATCGAGCGGCGCGTGGACTCCGCGTAGGGAAAGTAGTCCCACTCGAGTCCCACGGCGCCGCGCACCTCAAGTTCCTCGTTGGACTGGGTGCTCGACCGCGCCTCGGCGCGCACCAGACCGGCCCAGTGTTCGCGGCCCAGGCTCTTGATGGCCGAGCCCGACGCGTTCCACGAGTCGGATGAACTCTCGACCTTGCGGCCGTCGCTCAGGGTGAATTCGCTGCGGTTGAAGTCGCCGGTGCCGTTGAACGAAAACTTCCAGCGCTCGGTGGTGCGGTTCGCCGAGACGTTCGCGCGCAATCGGTTGCTGTTCTGCCGGGTTTCCCCGTTCAACTCGGTGCTGGCGCCCAGTCTGAAAATCCACGAATCCCAGGGATCGCCGGCGGGCGTCGTCACCTTCGAGACCACGGCCACGGCCGGTGGGGAATACTGGATCGAAAACCGCTCGCGCTGGGGTGTCTTCAGCAAAAACGGCGTCAGTCCCAGCCCGAAGGTCCGGGACACGCCCCGCCGCCGTTCGTCCTCGGTATCGGTGCCGCTGCTTGCGTACGTCAGCCGCTGCTGCAGATCCGAAAACCCGCGCAGACCGATGAAGTCGAACGTGTACTCACGTCCCCCGGATGCCGTGTTCTGCGTGCTGATCAGCACGTGGACATCCGCGTCGCTCTTGTCCCGGACGTAATTGACGAAGGCCACGTCCTGCCGGAGATTGTTGAAATCGCACTGCGCACAATCGAGGAAAACCCTGAGCACGTCGGGGATGCTCTTGTCGGCATCCGACTCCTGCGCCACGGCCGGTGCCGCCAGCAGCAGAACCAGCACGCACCATGCCACCCACCTCACGCACCCGCTGCCCAACACGACCACTCGTTGCCTCCGCACCTGGATAGATTAGTCGAAGAGCCCAGCCACATAGTCATTGGCCTCGATGATCGTCCGCCGCTCGCCGGCTGGCAGGCTCAACTCGAGGCGAGCCACGGACACCTGCGGCTGACAGGCCGGCACATACACGCGATCAATGTGGACGACGGCGTCGGGGGAAGAGAACGCGCCGGGACCGACCTGGCCGCCGAAATGATCGCTGCGGCCGAAGGCGATGTGCAGGCCGAGCTTTTCGTCGAGCAGGATTTCGCCGATCGGCTCGACGCCGAACGCGGCAAGTACGCCCAGGCCCAGTTCGGCGATGTTGCCGTAGGCGGGTTCGCGCCGGAGGTGCTCCGCTTGGGCGGCGGCCCGCGGCCCACCCGGAAGCACACCCACAGCACGGTTCGCTTCGATCGCATAGCGCACCACCTCGCCATGACACTCAACGGGAAGCACGCCGGCGGTTCGGCTGGGGTCGCCCGGACGCTCCCCCTCATACGGCACGATGTACGCCTCACCCGAGGGCAGGTTGCCGGCCGTGCCCGGCTCGGGCAACAGACCACCAGACGCGTGTCCCGAGCGATGCCGCAAGTCGACATGAAGGAACGCCTCGCCGTCCGGTGTGTTGAACAGCAGGTCGGCGCCTTCGGCGGCCGACAACATCGCCGCCAGCGCCACGACACGCCGGTTGATCTCCGTGTAGTCGAGCCGCAGCGCGGGGATCATCTCCGCGCGAAACCCGGGCATCGTGGCCGCACGGATGGCGAACGTGCGAGCGGCGACCTTGAGCGGTGCCGTCGCCGAGAACTGGGTCGGCGCAAGCAGGATCGAATGACGCGCGAAGACCTCCGTCCATGGCACCGTCGGCACACCGGCCAGCGCTTCGGCCGTATCTGGCAGCGCGTCGCTGTCGTGAATCCACACGCCGGCGGCCGGCAGCTCTCCATTGTTGGTGTGCGCGTTGCGGTACAGCAGCAGCCGCGTCAGGAGTCCGATCTCGGCATGCTGCTCCGCCAGACGCGCCGCCCATTCGGCCGCCATCAGGCGACGCGCACGCCACACCGGATGGTCCGGCGCGACGGCATCGGGCAGGTCGACCAGGATCCCGATGCCGGTGTCGTCCGGCTGGGGCACAAACACCCGGCGGACGAGGGCGACGAGATCTGCCGAAGCGAAAGCTTCGGCCCCCATCTATTGGAACGCAGCGCCGACCATGATGCGCCGGACGCGCAACCAGGGCGACCCGTGTGACACGGCCTGGCCCTGCGTGGGCTGGCCCTTGGCGTCACCACCCACGCCAAACTGCTGCCACGACGCTTCGCCGGACACGGCATCGAGGTTCGCGAAGAAGTCCGTCGTGATGGCGTTGTAGGTCACGTTGGTGACCGCGCGGGTCTTCTTCCCGTTCTTGATTTCCCAGAACGCCTGTCCGCCGAACTGACCGTTGTACCGCTGCTGGTCGATCGAGAAGCTGCCCGATCCGTCGATGAGCACGCCATCTTTCGTGTCGGCGATCATCTCTTCAGGCGTCGGCGAACCGGCCGGCCCCGGATCGATATGCACGTTCGGCATGCGGAGGAACGGGTAGTCGCGCCACGAACTTGCCTGCGTGCACCCGCGGCTTTCCTTGTCGCCGATGTAGTGCGCCGTCTCGCGGTTGCTCGACACCCCCACCAGAATGCCGTCGCGAATCATCGGGAACACCGACGTCTTCACCCCGTCATCGTCGTACCCGACCGTTGCCCGGCCTCCCGGCTTGACCTTGTCTCCAGTGACGTTGAGCAGGCGCGACCCGTACTTCAGCTTGCCGATGTCCGGCACCTTCACAAAGCTCGTGCCGGCATAGTTGGCTTCGTAGCCGACGATGCGGTCGAGTTCGGTGGCGTGGGCGATGATTTCGTGGATCGTCAACGCCATGTGGGATGGGGTGAGGATGAGATCACGGGTCCCCGGCGTGATCGGCGTTGCGGCGGCGAGTTCGTGCGCTTCCTCCACCAGCTGGTCGACGCTGCTGCGCATCCGCTGTGCTTCCACCAGTTCCCACCCCCCCATGCCGCCGGGAATGCCGAGCGCCCGGGTGGCCGTGGCGTCGCCGCGCCGGCTCGTCACGGAGAAGTTGCCCGTCGTGCTCAGCAGATCCTGCTCGATGTAGGACCCTTCGGACGTGGCGAGGTACTTCCACTCGGTGTTGAACGTCGCCGACGCGTTTGCGGCCACCACCCCGCTGCTCTTCATCGCGAGGTCCACAACCGACTGCAGGGCCGACTGCTTGTCGGTCTGCGACATCGTCAGCGGGTCCATGGCCGTCTCGGTGCGCCAGTACACCTGATAGGCCGGCACCGGCGCGAGACGCACGTCGAACTTCTTGGCGATCGCGGAGGCCCGCGCCACTTCAATGGCCAGTCGCGCGATGCGCCGGATTTCGTCCTCTGTAACGATCGGGCTGCTCGCAAATCCCCACACGCCGCCGTGGATGACGCGCACGCCAAACCCTGCGGCTCGCGGAGTCCCATCCGGATCGTTGGGCGGCCCGGCCTGACCACCGCCGCCCCGCCCACCGAACCCACCACCGCCGCCCCGGCCGCCGCCCCCGCCGGGCCCACCCGGGCCACCGCGACCGCCTCCGCGGCCGCCGCCGGGCGTTCCGGCCGTGGCGGTGACACCCGGCATCGCCAGCGTGCGCGTGAAGCGGATGTCGTAGTACGAGCACCCCGCCTTGCGGCACTCATCCAGCGCAATGTCCGACAGCCCCTTGAAGCGGGACTGCATCGCCCGGCCGGGCGACTGCGCCAGCAAATCGCCGATGAGATCGCTCGAAGCGAGCACGAGGCCGGAGGCCGCAGCCACCTTGATGAAGTCGCGTCGTGAAGTAGCCACATGTCTCTCCTTTTCCTGTGCCTTACACCGCGGGCGAAAGGGACGTCATGTAGAAGTCTTCCATCCGCACCGGGGGGACCAGCGCGGATCCACTGCCGTCGTACGACTCGCCCAGATGCATGGGCACCGGTTTCCCGACGAGCGAGATGTTGTTGTAGCCGACCAGCGGCGACATGTTCCAGCGGAAGTTCTGCACCGGCATCGTGATCTCGCCGTTTTCGATCAGGAACAGGCCGTCACGCGTCATGCCCGTATTGAGCAGAATCGAGTTGTCGACGTTGCGGATGTACCAGAGGAAGGTGACGAGCAGGCCGCGGCGCGTCTGCTTGATCATGTCCGCCAGTTCGAGGTTGGTGCCGTCCATCACCAGGCTCATGTTCAGATTCGCCGGCGGCGCATCCGGACCACCGGCCTGATTGCGCAACACGCCCTTCTCGAGCCAGGTCACCGGCTGCGCCGGCGTGTTGTTCTGCAGCATCGTCGTCTGCCGCAGGGTCTGGTTGCCGATGTCGCTGCGCAACGTGACGAGGTCGCTGAAGATCTTGTCGCCCGGCTTCTTGTCCTTCATGAACGCCAGGTTGCTGCCGGCGTTGAACACACCGGTGACCAGCGACAGGAACCGCGCATGCGCACGCGGCTCAAGAATGACGGTGTAGCGTCCCGGCTCAAGCGCCTTGGCGTTGCGGCTGCGCAGCGCCTTCTGCGACGCCACTTCGGTCAACGCGACGGGGTCGATCACACTGGGGTCCTTGATGCCCGTGGTGCCCGCCCAACCCGACCCGCTGCCATCCGGCATGCGGCACGTCAGGGTGAATGCCGTCTCGGCGTAGCGGTAATACGCAAACAGGCCCTTGGTGTTGGCGGTGCAGGTGGTCTGGTCGGTCTTCGGAATGTACCCGGACCCGAGCACGCCATGTTTCTCCGAGACGTCCACGCTGGCCTTCACCATCATGGCGCGTTCACGTGGTCCGAAGTTGACGCCGCTGGGCAGCGCTGCGTCCATGGGGATGTACTCCTGTGCGCCGAGCCACTCGCCGAGCGACGGATTCTCCGCAGCGCGCTTCGCGTCCGCGATGGCCTCGGTCACCGCTTCCTTCAGGCCGGCGTCGCTGAAGTCGCGCGTGGTCGAGCCGCCCTGCCGGTTGCCGGCTCGTACGGTGATCGACAGCTGGCGATCGTACTGAATCAGGTTGGTGGTGATCGTCGAATTGGCCCACCGGGTGCCCGATCGTTCAGAGCCCGAGAGGTCGACCTCCACCTCGTGGCCGGTCGCCATATTGAAGATCGTGTCGGTGATCGCCTTGACGGCGTCGCGTGAATACATGGTGCGAAGCGTAGGAGTGCACGCCGCTCGTGTCAAGCTCCCGCGGAACGAAACGGACTGCGATTGCGCGTCGTAGCAGGCGCGATTACGATCACACGGCATGGCCTTTCCGCGCTGGACACGCTCCCCGGTGTCGCGCCTCGTGCGGCGAATCACGCTGCCAGCGCTGGTGCTGCCGTGTACGCGCCTGTTCATGCAGTTGGAGGTGCGCGGGCTCGACCACGTCACGGCGGTGCGCCGGCCGGTCCTGTATGCGGCCAACCACCAGAGCCACATGGACACGCCGGCGATCTACGCGGCGTTACCCTCAGACCTGCGCTACCGGATTGCACCGGCCATGGCCAAGGAATTCTTCGCGCCTCACTTCGGACTCGCGCCGGGGTCCCTCCGCGAACGCGTGACCAGCGGACTCGCATTTCACATGGCGTGTCAGTGCTTCAACGCCTTTCCGCTCCCGCAGCGCGAATCCCCGCGCGCGGCCTTCCGCTACATGCGGGAGCTGGTGGATGAAGGCCACGACATCCTCATCTACCCGGAGGGACAACGCACCGACGACGGCAGCATGGTGCCGTTCAAACGGGGCGTCGGTACGCTGGCGATTCATCTCGACCTCCCGATTGTGCCGATCCGGCTCGAGGGCCTGGAGTGGGTCTATCCCAAGAAGGTCCCGTTCCCGGTGCGCGGTCCGGTCCGGGTCACGTTCGGCCCGGCCATTCACCCGGGTGGGGATGACGCGGCCACCGTGACGACGAAGGTGGAAACGGCGATCCATGGCATGGGATCGGCGGCACCGCCCAGATTCCGGCGACCGTAACGGCAGGACACTCCCGGCGGGCCTCGGCCGCAGCTCACAGCAGCAGTGACAGGAACCCGGCGTGCGGCGGCACGTCGAACGCGAACGCCTGCTCGCGCCACGTCCAGGCCAGCCGGCGCGCGTGCAGGGCGTGACACGTCACGCGAAGCGCCACCACATCCTCCGGCGTTAACGCGCCGACGACAAACCGCAGGTAGCGCTGTTCATCCTCGCCGTACAACTTGTCGCCCACGATCGGATGTCCCGCATGCGCGAGGTGGATGCGAATCTGATGTTTGCGCCCCGTCCGCGGGGTGACCTCGAGCAACGACAGTGCCTGGCCGTCACGCGCCCAGCGCTGGAGCACACGCGCCCGGGTCTCCGCCTCGGCACCGTCGGCGCGGACCCGGGCTTTAATCGCGACCGGACTCTCATCGTCGTTGCCAAGTGCGCCGATCATGACGAGTTCGTCGGGTCCCACGTGCCCATCCACGACCGCCCAGTACGTCTTCTGGACGGCGTTCCCGCTGAACAGGCGACCGAGTTCGCCGGCGACGGCGACGCACTTGGCAATCACCACGAGACCACTGGTTTCCCGGTCAAGCCGGTTGACGAGCCGGCCATCGCCATGGCCCAGGTGGAGCCGGACCCGGCCAATCAGGCTCGACATTTCCCCGTTTTTTGTCGGATGGCAGACCAGGCCGGCCGGCTTGTCCACCACCAGCAGGTCGTCATCCTCGTGCACCACAGCGAACAGGTCGGACACCTCGTCACTGTACCCGCTCGATACGCTGGGGCAGTAGTGTCTGACTCCGTGCATCGGGTTTCCGTATGATGGCAGCCACGCATGGCGACTCCCCGTCCCTCCTCCCCCGGCCCCACGCCCAGCACCGTGACCCTTCCTAAGTACTGGCTCCTGGCCATGGCGGCACTCGTGACCCTGCCCTGGCTGGTGGTGGCGTGGTTGTACTTCGGCGCGCCAGAGCCCGAGACCGATTCCCCATTCGCCGACGCTCCGCCGACCGAAGCCCGGCTCGGGAACGGACCGTGGGGACATCTGACCGCGACCCCGATCGTCATCTCGCCGCAGCTCGAGTACGTGCCGGCCGAGTGGGGTCGCAATGCACCTGCGGAATGGGTGTTTCCGAATGCGACCGCTGAGGTCGTGACCGCGTTTCTCGCGTCCTCCGGGTTCTCGCCGGAGCAGATGGCCCAACTCGGCCCGTACACGCGGCGTGAGGCGCAAATCGCCGGCGTGGTCATCACGCCACCCTCTGCGCTTGTGCGGGCACTGACGCCGGACGTGCACGCACGGTTGTACACTCAGCTGTCGCGATCGACGCTGAACTTTGATCAGGCGCAGTCCTTCCGGTTCAAGGGCAGGACGCCGGCCGATTGGTTCACCGGCACGATGATGTCGGCGGAGACGCGCCGGCTCGTCGAGCCGCTCGCAGATCTCGTCCCCACTGGAACGGCAGTATCTGGCGAAGGCACTGCTGCGCAATTCAACGGTCATGGCCCGACTCTGGATCGAGTCGCCGGAGGAAGTCGCCGGACTCGTCAACTACTGGGGCATGGGTGGCCGCCGGACTGACATCCGCCCGCTGCTGGAGTCGCTCTCTGACGCGTCCGACAACCGCACGATCGACATCGTGCACCTCCTGCCGGCGTTTGCGCGCGACCACCTCTATCGGTTCCCGAAGATCAAGACGATGGACCTGACGCGGCCGCTGCTGGCGAACTGCCTGTGGAGTGCCCTGAACTTCTTCGAGGAGGATCCGGACGATCGCTATCTGGACGTCACCTACGCACTCAATGCCCTCAGGACCAACTACTACGTGGTCGAACACGGCTTTCAGTTGGGCGACATCGTCGCCCTGGTCGACAACGAAGGCGACCTGTTTCATGTGGCGGTATATCTGGCTGACGGCCAGCTCTTCACCAAGAACGGCACGTCTCAGGTGTCCCCGTGGACGATCATGTCCACTCAGGAACTGAAGGATTTCTATCACCGACGGGCGGAGAACCCGCGGGTGATCTACCACCGGTTGAATGCGTACTAGTAAACTTGTCGCTGTGGAGGCAGTGTGATCAAGGTCCTGATTGTGGACGACGAACCTCGTGTGTGCGAGTTGATGCGTCGCCAGCTTGAAGATTTCGGGCACGAGCTCTATGGCGCCGAGGACGCTCAGGCCGCGCTGGACGCCATGGTGCGGGTGCCGTGTGACGCCATCTTCTGTGACATCCAGATGCCTGGCCGTGACGGCCTCTGGCTGACCGCTGAACTCCGCAGGTTGTATCCGATGTCCGCTGTCGTGCTGGCCACGGGCGTGAGCTCGGTGCCGCCGCACGTCAGCATGTAGGCCGGCGTCCTCGCGTACCTGGTGAAGCCCTTCACCCGTCAGGCGCTGCTGGCCTCCCTGGAAACCGCCGTCAAATGGGTGGAAGACACACGGGAGCACGGCCCGAAGGCCGAGGACCAGGGGAACAACGTCACCGACTGGTTCGATGAATTGAAGGACCTTTAGAACAACCCTACCACCCGGCCGTTGGCGTCGAGGTCAATGGCCTCGGCCGACGGCACCTTCGGCAACCCCGGCATCGTCATGATGTCGCCGCAGACCATGACGACGAACTCGGCGCCGGCCGCCAGGCGCACCTCACGGATGTTCACGGTGTGCCCTGAGGGGGCGCCACGGAGACTCGCATCCGTCGCAAACGAGTACTGCGTCTTCGCAACACACACGGGATAGTGGCCGTAGCCCTCGTCCTGCAGGCGCTTGATCTGGCCGCGCACCTTCGCGTCGGCTGAGATGTCTGCCGCGCCGTAGATGGTCGTCGCGATGGTCTTCATCTTGTCCCAGAGCGACAGCGAATCCTCGTAGACAAACTTGAATGTCGACGGGCTGGCCTCGACGACGCCGACCACGGCCTTCGCGAGGTTCTCGGCACCGGCGCCGCCGTGCGCCCAGTGGGTCGCCAGCACCACCGGCACACCACTCTGCGCCATGATCGCTTCGAGCTTTGCGATTTCGGCATCGGTGTCGTCCGGGAACCGATTGATGGCCACAACCGCAGGCAAGCCGTAGTGGTCACGCACGTTGGTGACATGGCGCTGCAGGTTCGCCAAGCCACGTTCGAGCGCACCAAGGTCCTCCTTGGTCAGCGCCGCCTTGTCCACGCCGCCGTGATACTTCAATGCGCGGATGGTGGCGACGATCACGCAGGCGGACGGATGCAGGCCGGACTTCCGGCACTTGATGTCCACGAACTTCTCGGCACCCAGATCGGCGCCAAACCCGGCTTCTGTCACGACGTAGTCGGCCAGTTTCAGTGCCGCCTTGGTCGCCATCACGGAATTGCAGCCGTGCGCGATGTTGGCGAACGGACCGCCGTGCACAAATGCCGGGTTGTTCTCGAGTGTCTGCACAAGGTTCGGCTTCAGCGCATCCTTGAGCAGCACGGTCATCGCGCCATGGGCATTGAGGTCGCGCGCACGCACGGGCTTCTGGTCGCGCGTGTAGCCCACCACAATGTTGCCGAGGCGTTCCTTCAGGTCGTGCAGCGACGTGGCGAGGCAGAAGATCGCCATGACTTCGGAGGCGACGACGATGTCGAAGCCATCCTCCCGTGGATAACCATTACCCGTGCCGCCGAGGGAGACGACAATGTCGCGGAGGGCGCGGTCGTTCATGTCGACGACACGTTTCCACTGGATGCGGCGGACGTCGATGCCGAGCGCGTTGCCGTGGTGGATGTGGTTGTCGAGCAGTGCGGCGAGCAGGTTGTTCGCCAGCGCAATGGCCGAGAAGTCACCGGTGAAGTGGAGGTTGATGTCCTCCATCGGTACGATCTGCGCGTGCCCCCCGCCGGCCGCGCCGCCCTTCATGCCGAACACGGGGCCCAGTGAGGGTTCGCGCAGACAGATGATGGTCTTCTTGCCGATCCGGTTGAGCGCATCGCCCAATCCGACCGTTGTGGTCGTCTTGCCTTCGCCGGCCGGCGTCGGACTGATCGCCGTGACGAGAATCAGCTTGCCGTCCGGCCGGTCCTCCAGGCTCTGCACGTAGTCGAGCGAGATCTTCGCCTTGTAATGCCCGTACGGTTCCAGCTGGTCTTCGGGGATCCCCAGACGCTCAGCGATCCCGGTCACACGCTGCATCGTCGCAGCCTGGGCAATTTCGATATCCGACTTCGGCACGAGGGACTCCTTGCCGGCGGTCTCATTCACAGGGAGACACGGAGGCACGGAGATATTACTAGAAGGGACTTCTTACAGGGAGGCGCGGACTGCGGACTGCGGACCGCGGACTGCTAGCGATTCTGCACGAACTGCCACCCAAAGCGCCCCTTGATGCAGAGGTGGCCTTCGGTGACGTCGTGGTCGTTGGGCGAGGTGACTTTGACGATGGTGTTGTCCTGGACGTGGAGGGACAACGTGCAGCCGACGCCGCAGTAGGGGCAGATGGTGTCGGTGGCTGTCTGTCTGGATTCGTCCCAGGTGCCGGCGGCGCGCATGTCGTGTTCCGTCTTGAACATCAGCGCGCCGGTCGGGCACACACCGATGCAGTTGCCGCAATAGACGCAGGCGGAGTCCGGCAGATCGGTGTCGAATTCGGTGGAGATGGTCGCGCCGAAACCACGGCCGGCGACGGCGATCGCAAACGTATGCTGCGCGTCTGTGCCGCAGGCTTCCACGCACTTGTAGCAGAGCACACACTTTGAGTAGTCGCGGACGTAGAGATCGTTGTCGATCTTGACCGGTTGCTGCACCGTGGCCGGCGCGCCGTGATCGGAATGCCCGCTCGGTGCCAATCGCTCCGGCGCGGCACCATACTTCTCCATGTCCGCCTTGAAGCGGGGCTCGGCGGTCGAGAGGTCCACAGACGATCCCAGCAGCTCAAACACCAGCTTCCGGCTGTGACGCACACGGTCGGAGTCCGTGTGGATGACCATGCCTGGATCGACCGGCCGCGAACACGCGGGCACCAGGACGCGCGAGCCTTCGACCTCCACGACACACACACGGCACACGTTCACGGGCGTCAGATTTTCGAGGTAACAGAGCGTTGGGGTGTCGATGCCAATCGTCTTGCAGGCATTGATGATGGTCGTGCCCTCAGGCACCCGCACGGTCCTGCCGTCGATGGTGACCTCGACGGTGCGCACAAACGGCAGCGGAACAGCGTTCATAAGTCAGTTTCCTTCCGGACCGGCCGTGAGCGAGCGACGCGAGTCGAACGGAATCTTCTTCAGCGCGCTTTCCACAGCGCTTGCGGCGGTCTGGCCGAGACCACAAATCGACGCATCACGCATCACGCGCCCGAGGTCGGCGATCAGCGTCTGCTCTGTCAAGCGATCGCCGGACGTTCTGGCGGCCACCAGGCGATGCAGCGCCTCCTCCTGGCGGATGGTGCCGATCCGGCACGGCACACACTGGCCGCAGGACTCATCGCGGAAGAACGAGGCGATACGAATCAGAATGTCGCCGAGGTCCACGCGATCGTCGAAGACCATGACGACGCCTGAACCGAGGGTGGCCGCGGCGGCGCGGGTGCCTTCAAACGTCAGCGGCATGTCGAGTTCGTCCGGCGTCACAAACACACCAGCGGCGCCGCCGAGCAGAATCGCCTGCAGCGCCCGCCCGCCCTCGACGCCACCCGCCAGATCGAGCAGCCCACGCAGCGTCATGCCGAACGGCACTTCATACACGCCAGGCTTCGCCACACACCCCGAGAGACAGAACAACTTGGTACCGGACGAAGACGCCGTGCCGATCCCCGCGTACGCCGGACCGCCTTCGAGCACGATGTCGATCACGTTCACGAGGGTCTCGACGTTGTTGATCACCGTCGGCTTGTGGAACAGCCCGGACTGCACGGGGAACGGCGGCTTATTGCGTGGTTCGCCGCGGAACCCTTCGAGCGAATTAAAGAGCGACGTCTCTTCGCCGCAGATGTAGGCCCCGGCACCACGTCGCAGATTCAGATGGAACCGCGCACCAGCGCCACCGATGTTATCCCCGAGAAAACCGCGACGCGTCGCCTTCGCGATCGCATACTGCAACCGCGCTGTCGCGCGCGGATATTCGCCGCGAATGTAGATGAAGCCCTGCTCGGCGCCAATCGCCAGACCGGCAATCGTCATGGCCTCGATCAACGCAAACGGGTCTTCCTCCATCAACACGCGATCTTTGAACGTGCCCGGCTCAGATTCGTCCGCGTTGCACACGAGGTAATGCGGACGCACGGGGGATCGCGCCACCGCTTCCCACTTGCGGCCTGTCGGAAACGCGGCACCGCCGCGACCCAGCAACTTCGAGTCGATGATTTCGCGCAGCACCGCCTCGGGGCCGATGTCGAGCGCGCGCCGCAGGGCCTGATAGCCGCCGTGTGCGCGGTAGTCGTCGAGGCTCGCCGGATCCGCGACGCCCACGCGGCGCAACAGCCGCAATCCTGGATCCCGTGGACCCTGCGCCTGCGGCACGGCCCGGCCTGACGGCCCTGGCACTTCGCCAGTCGACACCGCCGTTTCCAGTACCGTTAGCGTTGCATGCGTGATCGTGTGCTCAACCGGCGACGCACCGGCGTGCTGCACGAGCGCGGCCGGCGCCTGTTCGCAGTACCCCAGGCACGGCGAACGTTTCCACGTCGCCTCCGTGCCGCTCCCCGCCGGTCCGAACGTCGCCTCGAGTGAACGACAGAGCCCCTGGGCGCCCTTCACGCGGCACGCAATGTCGTCACAGACGTGCACGACGCGTGGCGCCTGACACTCGGTCGAGAACAAGTGATAAAACGTCGCGACGCCGTAGGCCTCGGCCGGCGGCACCGACAACTGCGCGCAGATGTGGTTGAGTGCGCCTTCGCTGATCCACCCCGCACACGACTGCGCCGCGTGCAGCGCGGGCAGCAGCATGTGCCGCGTGCCAGGTCCCGTGCCGATCACCGCGGCGATGGCGGCATCAATCGCCGCCCGTTCCTCAGCCGACGCCGTCGCGCCGGGTATCAGGTGTAAATCCACGCTACCGTGCGCCTCCGGCGCCCACCGTCTCAGGCACGCCGAGTTTTTCGATGCGAATGGCGGCGGCCTTGAACTCCGCCGTGCCCGACTTCGGGTCCACCGCATCGATGGTGAGGATGTTCGTCTCCACCTCATCCGGAAAATGCATCGTCATGAACGTGAGTCCCGCGCGCAGGCCCGGATCAATCTTGATGGGCGCTACGATCGCACCGCGGCGCGACACCACCCGCACAACCTCGCCAGCCACCACACCGAGCCGCACGGCATCCTCGGGCGAAACTTCGATGCGCTCTCCGTGGCGCAGCGGCGACGTGTAACCGCCGGTTTGCACGCCGGTGTTGAAGGAATCCAGCCGGCGACCGGTCGTGAGCCGCAGTGGGAATTCGTCGGTCAGCGTGTCCACGGGCGGCGAATGATGCACCACCTGGAACCCCGCACGTGCCCCCTCGACCGGATCGGACCACAGTCGCGTATGCAGCGTCGGACTGCCTGGATGATCAAGCGTCGGGCACGGCCACTGCAGACCGTTCTCCGCTTCGAGCCGTTCGTAGCTCATGCCCCCGTGCCAGGGCGAGAGGCGCTGCACTTCCTGCCACACCTCTGCGGCCGTGGGCGCGCCCCAGTCCTTGCCAAGTTTCTTCGCGAGCAATGTGAGGATCTCGAGGTCGTCCTTCGCCTGCCCTGGAGGATGGAGCGCCTTGCGCACGCGTTGGACGCGACGCTCGCTGCTCGTCACGGTACCTTCGGATTCACACCACGACGCCGCCGCCGGCAGCACGACGTGTGCGACGTCCGCAGTCTTGGTCAGGAAGATGTCCTGCACTACCAGGTGCTCCAATCCCTCGAGCAGCCGGCGCGTGCGTTTGGCATCCGCTTCGGACTGCATCGGGTTCTCGCCGAGCACAAACACGGTCTTAAGCTCGCCGTGTTCCATCGCCTCGAACATCTGACTCAGGTGCCAGCCTCGTGTGTCGGGTACCGAGGTGCCATACTCGCGCTCGAATGTGGCGCGAAGCGCCGGATCTTCGACGTCCTGGCCGCCGACGAACTTGTTGGGAATGGCCCCCATGTCGCCGCCACCCTGCACATTGTTCTGACCACGCAGCGGCACCAGACCCGAGCCCCATCGCCCGACGTGGCCGGTCAGCAACGACAGGTTGATGATCGCAAACACGTTGTCGACCGCGTTGTGATGTTCGGTGATGCCGAGCGTCCAGCAAATCTGCGCGCGGTCGGCGCGCGCATATGCATGCGCCATCTCGCGGAGCACGTCCGCCTTGACGCTCGTCAACTGCTCCCCGCGTTCGAGGGTGTAACTCTCCACGGCCGCCTTGTAAGCGTCAAACCCCGTCGTCGCCCGTTCGATAAACGCCGTGTTGCACAACCCGGCCGCAATAATCTCGCGCCCGATCGTATTGGCCAGCGCGACGTCGGACCCGACTTCGAGCCCCAGCCACACGTCCGCCCACGCGACGGAACTGGTCCGTCGCGGATCGATGGCGTACATCCGCGCACCGTTCTTCTTCCCCTTCAGCAGATGGTGGAAGAAGATCGGGTGCGTTTCACGGGCGTTGGATCCCCACAGGATGATGAGGTCGGTATCCTCGATCTCCTGGTAAGCGCTCGTGCCGCCACCCGCCCCGAACACTGTCGTCAGACCGACGACACTGGGGGCATGTCAAGTTCTGTTGCAACTGTCGATGTTGTTGCTGCCGAGGACGCCACGCGTAAACTTCTGCGCCAGATAGTTCACTTCGTTGGACGCCTTCGAACAACTGAACATCCCGAAGCTCCAGGGGCCGTGCTCGCCGACAATGCGGCCGAATCCGTCGGCCGCGCGTGTCAGTGCCTCGTCCCAGGACGCCTCGCGCAGACGGCCGTGCTCGCGCACGAGCGGCTGCGTCAGTCGCGTGTATTTCTCGCTCATGCGGGGAGTTTAACCCAGTCCGCAGTCCGCAGTCCGTGCTACCATCCGCCGCCCATTCACACGTCTCGGGAGGTCCCCATGGTGTCGTTGATGTCGCTCGTCGTGCCAATCGTCCTCTCGGCCGTGCTGGTGTTCGTGCTCAGTTCCGTCATTCATATGGTGATGACCTATCACCGTGCCGACTTCAAGGGCCTGCCCAAGGAGGACGAAGTCCTGGAGACCTTCCGGCGGCTGAACGTGGCTCCCGGCGACTATTCGGCACCGTTCTGTGACTCGCCGGCATCGATGAAGGAACCGGCGTACGTCGAAAACATGAAGCGTGGCCCCGGCCTCGTGGTGACGGTCTGGCCGACCAGCAGCTTCAACATGGGCGCGACACTCGGACAGTGGTTCGTTTACCTGCTCGTGGTCAGCCTGTTCACGGGCTACGTGCTGAGCCGCGTGTTTGGGGAAGGCGCCAACTACATGGAAGTCTTCCGCATCGCCGGCACGGTCGCGTTCATGGTCGCGGCACGCCGCGTAGTGTGCCAGCAGGTCCTTCGACGTGGCTCTCCCTGCGAGAATCTGATGGCCAAACGCAGTCCACGCATGCACCAGATGCAGGGTCGCCCCGGTCTGGGCGGCGAACTGCATGGCTGTGCGGGCCACACGCACACTCAGCTCGTGGCGCGGCGCATCCTGCGGCTCGGGATCCACGGCGGCGACGACCACCCGCTCCTCTTCAGCGCTGCGAGGCGTGACAAGCCAGACGGGACACGGACACCGCCGCAACACCTGGCTGTCGATCGGCCCGGCCGGAATCGCCGCGGGGCCATGCACCCCGTGTGAGCGCATGAGCACATCGGCACGCCATGCCACGGCCGCCTGAATCAGCGCGCTCGCTTCATCACCTTCCAGCAACGCCGATGTGACCGGGATATCCCAGCGGCGGGTCTCGGCGACCGCCTCCGCCAGCTGGTCGAGCATCTTGTCGCGCACCAGCCGCGCAAACGGCGGCGACTGACCGCCTGGCGCAGGCAGCTGCGGCAGGACGTCCACCAGACGAATGGATGCCCGCGTGGTCCTCGCCAACGCGAGCGCACGCCGGAACGCCGGCTGCGATGTCGTCGTGGTGTTGAAGTGGACGAGAAGGCGCGTGAAGGACTTTGCACGCTCGGCCATGCCCCATCCTAGCCCTGGACGATGTGGACGCACTGGAGAAACGGCCGCGCGATGTGTCGCGGGTGCAGACAGCAGATCGCGGCACAGAGCGTCCGGCCCGACCTGACAGCCCTGACGTCCGCACTCGCACCGTCGTCGCAGGACGCGCTGAACTGGAGCGCGTCACATCAGGAGACAACGATCAGTGGATGCCGCGCGAGTTTCGTGCGCGCCTCGCGCATGTCATCCCCGCGCAGTTCCCGCAACGCGGATGTGACAAGCGACCGCACAACCTTCTTGCGCCAGACCAATTCGAAGTCCGTGTTGTCCATCGGCTTCGCCAGCGCATAGGCATCATCAGCCACGGCCGTGATGAGGTCGTTGCTGAGCGCCTGCCCCACAAGGCGCGCGGAGGCCGCCGGCACCTCCAGCGGTCGCGATGCCACCGCACCAAGCACGATCCGGGCGTCCACGATGTGGTCACCGTCAAAACGGGCGGCGGCCGCGACCGACGCGACCGGAAAGTCGAACGAGCCGCGGCGTCGGAGCTTCCAGTAGGTGCTGCGCCAGCCGTTCCCCGAGGGCAGACGGACCGCCGTGAGAATCTCATCGCGCCGACGCGTCAGGTAGTGCATGCCGTCGTTGGCATACAGATCACTGAGCGCGACCTCGCGTGTGCCCGCCGCAGAGACGAGCGTCACCGTCGCGCCAAGCGCAATCAGCGCCGGCGCCGAGTCGGTCGACGACACCGCGAGACACCGGTCACTCGACGTCGCCACCCAGCAGGTGTCGCCGTCCTTCTTCATGCAGAAGTCGATCGCCTTCCGCCATTCGAAGGTCTGGTCGTAATACGTGCACCTGGTATCGAGACAGATGTTGCCGCCGATGGTGCCCATGTTGCGCAGGTGCGGCGTCGCAATCTGCGCGACCGCCTGCCAGAGCCCGACATAGTGGGCACGCACACGTGCGTCGTGCACCAGGCCGGTCAAGGTGACGCCGGACCCGATGGTCAGGCCCTGACCTCTGGTGATGGCCGTCAGCTCGGGAATCGAACGCAGCCCGATGACCGTCGACGGCGTCTGCTGCCGCCGCTTCATGTTGGGAATCAGATCCGTACCGCCGGCCAGCAGCATCGTCTCAGCCGGGGACTCCGCCAGCCAGGCCGCCGCGTCAGCGACGGTCTTCGGAGCGCGGTAGCGGTACGAGGGCAGGCGCATCATGACGTGGACTTCTCCCACGCAGCCTTCGCCGCTCTGGCTTCCACGCCCGCATCCACGTTCCGGTTCGTCGGCCTGTCCGGGTCATTCGACGCGCGGCCGTCACCGCCGGCCCAGGGCGGCGTCACACGCAACGTCTCCGGCCACAGGATGTCGGGGAATGACGCCGGCCCGGATCGCGCGGGCTTGCCGGCGGCCTTCGCCTCAAGCGCGCGCAGGATCTTCTCGGGTGTCACCGGAATCGAGTCGATGCGCACGCCGACCGCGTCATACACGGCATTGGCAACGGCCGGCATGATCGGCAGCAACGGTCCCTGCCCCACTTCCTTCGCGCCGAACGGGCCGGCAGGATCCGGATCCTCGATCAGGTCCGTGATGACGTCAGGCATGTCCAGGCTCGTCGGGCTCTTGTATTCGAGGATCGACGGAAACTTGTGGACCAGTGCATTCGAGAGTTTCGCGGGGAGACGACGGAAGACCTGCTCTTCCATCAGGGCCTCCCCGATGCCCATGTAGACGCCGCCCTCGACCTGCCCGCGCACCAAGGTCGGATTCAGAGCACGACCGATGTCATGCGCAATCCACACGCGCGGTACCGTCACCCATCCGGTGTCCGGATCAACGTCCACTTCGACCACGGCGGCGGTATACGAGTACGTCGGTGACGGCCCGACGCCGCCGCCTTTAAATCGCGCGGCCGACCGCGGCGGGGTGTACGACCCGGTCGTGCCCAGCGTGCCGAACCTGGCCTCGGCCATGCAGACGGCTTCCTGGAAGGTGCACCCCTTGTTGGGGTCCTCGGTGTCGCACACGCGCCGCCCGGCAAAGACCAACCGGTCTTTCGGAATCTCCAGTTTCGTGCTCACGGCATCGGCGATTAGTTCCCGCGCGCGCTCGGCCGCCTGAATGGCCGCGTTGCCCATCATCAGCGTCACGCGACTCGAATACGACCCGAGATCCACGGGCGTCAGATCGGTGTCGCCAGTGACCGCCCGGACATCAAACGGGTCAATGCCGAGCACCTCCGCCACAATCCCCACCAGCACGTCGTCCGACCCCTGGCCGATTTCAGTCGCGCCGCAGAACACCGTGACGCCGCCGCTGCGATCGAGCTTCAACTGCACGCCGGAGTGCGGCAGGTCGTTCCAGTTGATCGGCAACCCCGCCCCTGAGAGATAGGACGAACACGCGAGGCCCACACCCTTGCCGTGCGGGAGCTTGCGGTACTTGTCGCGCCACCCGGATCGCTCGACCACCTTCTTGATGCAATCGGACAGCCCGATCGTGCGCACGCGCAGGAAGTTGGCCGTGAGGCTGTCGGGCGGTTGCACGATGTTGAGACGCAGGTCCGCCGGATCGATTGACAGCCTCTCGGCGATCTTGTCGAGTTGCACTTCCTGACCAAAACGTGACTGCGGCGTGCCGTGGCCCCGCTTCGGGCCGCACGGCGGCTTGTTCGTGAAGACGCGACAGCCGCGGAAGCGGTACGTCGGAATGTCGTACGTCACGGTCTGTAAGGCGCCGGTGTAGAACGTGCTCGCCACGCCGTACGACCCATACGCACCGCCATCAAGCAGCGTCTGCAGATCCAGCCCCGTCAGCTTCCCGTCGTTGGTCACACCAGCGCGGAAGCGCATGAGCACCGGGTGCCGCCCGCGATGGCAATAAAACACCTCTTCGCGGTTCAGACAGATCTTGACCGGCCGATCGAGACGCATGGCCGCGTACGCGACGACCACCTCGTGGTTGAAGGGGTCGCTCTTGCCGCCGAATCCTCCGCCGTTCGGCGTCGCAATCACCCGGATATGGGCCGCCGGGATCCCCAGCGCTTTCGCGAGCGCGCGGTGCAGATAGTGCGGCGTCTGTGTGCTTGAGTAGACGACCAGTTTGCCGTCGGCGTCCTTGGTCGCCACCGTCGCATGTTGTTCGAGCGGCAGGTGTGTATTGCCTTCGAAGAAGAACAGGTCATCGAAGACGTGATCGGCCTTCGCGATCGCGTCGTCCACCTCGCCAAACTGCAGCGCCACGGCCTTGTGGACGTTGCCAACATCGCCGTAGTCGTGAATGCGCGGCTCCGGATACGTCAGGCTGTCGATCGGCGACGCAAACGTGCGCAGTGGTTCGTATGCGACGTCGATCAGGTTGACGGCCGCTTCCGCCGTCGCCTCATCGCGGGCTACGACCGCCGCCACCGGATCGCCGACAAACCGCACGACGTCCCGGCACAACGCGTGTTCGTCATGGCTCACCGGCAGAATGCCATAGGCCGTCGGAAACTGCTCGCCGGTCAGCACCAGGTGCACGCCCGCCAGCGCCTGGGCCTTCGAGATGTCGACCTTCACGATCTTCGCGTGCGGCACACTCGACCGCAACAGGCGGCAATGCACCATCCGCGGCAACATCACATCGTCGGCAAACGTCGTCTGGCCGGTGACCTTCGCGCGGCCATCCACGCGACGCCTCGCGCGGCCGATCACGGCCGCGCCTGTTGGGCGGATGGGCAGGTGGGCGGATGGGCGGTTGCTCGCCATCACGGGTTCCTGCGGGCCGCTTCTTCGACGGCATCGAGAATCTGCTGATACCCCGTGCAGCGGCAGAGGTTGCCGGAAAGGGCTTCCTTGATGAGTTCGCGCGAAGGGTGGGGTTCGCGATCGAGAAGGGCCTTCGCGGTAATGAGGATGCCGGGGGTGCAGTAGCCGCATTGGGCGCCACCGAGGTCGGCGAAACACTCCTGCAGCGGATGAAGTCGGCCGTCCTCGACGAGTCCCTCGACGGTGGTCACCTGCCGGCCTTCACACTCGTGGGCCACCAGCAGGCACGACAGGAGCGGTTGACCATCCACCAGCACGGCGCACGCCCCACACTCGCCGAGTTCGCACCCGTGTTTGGTTCCCGTGAGGTTCAGGTCCTCGCGGAGCACCTCGAGCAACGTCTTGTCGGGATCCACCAACAGGTCGGCCGGCTCCCCGTTCACGGCCATTGTGATGCGCAGCTTCGTCATGCAACTCCTCAAGAATGGTAATCGGAACTTCGTATAAACTGCGCGCACCATGAAATCTTCTTCACTCCGTCGTGTTGGCGTCAGCACCCTCCTTCTTGCGGCGGTGGCTTGGCCGCTGACAATGACGCCGCAGGCGCAGCAGGCACCAGCAGCGCCGTCGGCCGCCACGACCGTTCCGAAAGACCTGAAGCCGCTTCTGCTGCCCAGGCAGAGTGAAATGCGGATTCCGATGCAGTGGTACACCGCCGACCGGCAGGTCTTGGCGCAGAACTATCTGCCGGGCGTGGGCGGTGGCGGCGGGCGCGGAGGTGGAGGTGGCCGGGGCGGCGGGCGCGCGGGTGGCGCGCCGGAGACACCGGCGGCCCCGGCAATCGCGCTTCCGTCACTCTCGACAAACCGGATTGCGCGCTTGAAACGCCTCGATCTGGATTGGCAGCTGGCGCTCACGCGTGTTGACGCGGCCCGGCTGTCTCCGGCCGCTCAGGCGGACCTCGCGCAGTTGAAGACCACCATTGCCAGCAATCTCGCGGCGCTCGACGCGGACGCGACGGTGATCGCGGCCCTCACACCGATTCTGCCGTTTGCGCGTGACCTCGTGGAGATTTACGAGGCCCGTGTGCGCGTGGACAACATGGACGCGCAGACATCAGCCGGCCGGATCACGAAGGCGCACAAGGACATCGCAGCAGTGAGGGCGAAGGTCGAGGCAGGCACGATCACGATTGCGCCCGACCTCGCGCGACAGGCCGCGGCCGCCACGGATGGCCTCCGGACGTCCATGGCCGAGTGGTTCGGGTTCTACAACGAGTACGACCCGCTCTTCACCTGGTGGATGAACCTGCCGTACGGCCACCTGAACCGCGAACTTGAGCAGTACGCCGCCCTGCTCCGCGACACGGTGGCCGCCGCCACCCAGCAGAATGCCGGACACACGCCGGCCGGCGCAGACATCGCGCCGGTCGCGCCTCCCCTGCGACCGTCGGTGCCGGATCTGCAGGCGCTGATGGCCCTTCCCCAGGACGAAACCATCGACATCGTCGCGGCCTTCCGCGGAACCGGCGCCGGCGGCCGTGGGGGTGGCGGGGGTCGTGGTACGGCGCCTGGCGCAGCACCTGCGCCGGTGCGCGACGTCGCGTTCCATCAGGCGTGGCTTGAGGCCCTCAAGACCGTCGACTTCAACGCCCTCTCCCGCAACGCCCAGGTGAACTACCTGGCGATCAAGCGGATGTGCGAACAGCAGATTGCGCGCGCGAACTTTGTACCGCCCGCGAACATCCCCCGGAAGACCGACAACAGCGGCATCACCGGCCCGGCGCGCGGCCGTGACGGTCTCATCCTCGACCTTGCCGACGAGATGATCCCCTACTCGCCCGAGGAGCTCATCGAACTGGGCAACCGCGAGTTTGCGTGGACCGTGAAGGAAATGGAAAAAGCCGCCGCCGAACTCGGCTTTGGCGGCGACTGGATGAAGGCGCTCGAGCACACGAAGATCACCGCAGTCCCCCCGGGCAAACAACCCGAGATGATTCGTGACCTCGTGTATCACGCGGCCGACTACCTGATCCTCAACGACCTCATCACCGTGTCGCCGGTCAACCGCGAAGCCCTGCGCATGGGCATGATGTCGCCCGAGCGCCAGCTTGTGAATCCGTTTTTCCTCGGGGGCTCACAGATCACCGTGTCGTACCCCACCAACACGATGGAATACGACCAGCGCATCCAGAGCATGCGCGGCAACAACCCCGGCTTCTCCAACGCGACGGCCGGCCACGAACTCATCCCCGGCCACAACTACACCGGCTACATGGGCCAGCGGCTTGCGGGCCATCGTGCGAACCTCGGCGTGAGCACGCCCTTCTATGGCGAAGGCTGGCCGCTCTACTGGGAAACGCTGCTGTACGACATCGGTTTCCACGACACGCCCGAGAAGAAGGTCGGCGCGCTCTTCTGGCGCATGCACCGCGCCGCGCGCATCGTCTTCTCCCTGAACTTCCACATGGGTCGCTGGTCGCCGCAGGAGGCGGTGGACTTCCTGGTGAACGAAGTCGGGCACGAGCGTGAGAACGCGACAGCGGAAGTGCGCCGATCCTTCCAGGGCAACTACGGGCCGCTGTATCAGGCGGCGTACCTGCTCGGCGGACTCCAGTTGCGCGGACTCAAGGCCGAACTCGTGGATACGGGCCACATGACACTCAAGGAGTTCCACGACGCCGTTGTGCTGCAGGGCTCAATGCCTTTCCCGCTCACGCGCCTGGCCATTTCGAAGATGCCGCTCACCCGCGACATGAACCTCGACTGGAAGTTCTACGGGGAACTCAAGTAGGGCCCGCTGAATTGGAGCGGGCCACGTAGGGCCCGCTGAACTTCAGCGGGCCGGCGCGCTCAAGTTCAGCGCGCCCTACGTAATCCCGACGCGGCCAGTGACAGGAGTACGGTCATCGATGCGCCGATGGCGGCATACCAGGGCCACGCGACGGTCGTGAATGCCCACACCGAGAACACGGTGATCCATGACGCCAGCATGGCGCCGGCGACCGGCCACGGCTGCACGCGTCGTCGCATCACCGCCACGAGGAACGCCCCGAGCACCGGTCCGGCGCCCAGGCCGAGCACGGCAAGCCCGGCGTCCAGCACCGACTGAGTGAGCTGCGTCGCCAGCAGGGCGATCCCGATCTGGACCACGCCCCACGCGATGGTCGCGCGATGGGCGACGCGCAGCATCTGGCCGTCGGTGGCGTCGGGCTGCCAGTACTTCAGATAGAAGTCATTGACCGTCGTGGCAGCCAGCGAATTGATCGACGGCGACAACGCAGCCGCGACAATGGCCGCGACGACACACCCGGCGAGTCCAGCCGGCACATGGTCGCGCACAAACGTCGGAATCAACATGTCACCACGGGTCAGGTCAGGTGCACCCGCCTGCTGGTAGAACGCCGCGAGCGCCACCCCGATGAACAGGAACAGCGCGAACTGCAGAAACACGAGGATGCCGCTCAGCGACAGTCCCACCTGTGCCTGCCGCTGCGACTGCGCCGTCAGCAGCCGCTGCACGAGGAACTGATCCGTGCCGTGGGTCGCCAGCGTCAGCGCAACGCCGCCCACCATACCCGCCCAGAACGTGTAGGCCTTGAAGAAGTCCAGCCGGAAATCAAAGACCGCGAACCGTCCGGTCGCCTCGCCGAAGTCGACCACCGCCCCGACGCCACCGGGGAGGCCGGCCAGTGCGAACCACAACACGATCAACGCCCCCGCCAGATACACAAACATCTGCACCACGTCGGTCCAGATCACCGCGGACGCGCCGCCATAAAACGTGTACACGATCATCGCGACGCCAAGCACCAGAACGGCAACCCACACAGGCACACCGACCAGCGTGGCCACCACGGCTGAGGTCGCAAACAGTCGGATCCCGTCAGCCGAACTGCGCGTAATCAGAAACATCGCCGAACCGAGATTCCGGACAGGCGCGCCAAACCGCTCGTGCAGCACCTCATACGAGGTCAGCAGCTCACGCGCGAAGTACTTCGGAATAAACAGCGCGCTGATGAGGAAGCGGCCGGCGATATACCCGAGAGCCAGTTGCAGAAAGGCGAAGTTCCCGTTCGCCGCGTACGTCTGCGCCGGAATGCCGATGAACGTCAGCGTGCTCGTCTCGGTCGCGACGACCGTGAAACACACCGCCCACCACGGCACGGAGCGGCTGATCAGGAAATACTCGGACGCGGTCGTCTGACGCTTCGCGAAGCTGGATCCCAGCCAGATGATCAGCGCGATGTAGATCCCGATGATGAGGTAGTCGAGGCCAGCCATATGCTGGCCCACACTATAGCTGCGTCGGCGCGTCCTTGATCACCCAGGTGCCCACGGCCTTGTCGTGCCAGCCCTGTCGGGCCGGCTGGCCGTCCGGTGCCAGGTCGTCACTGCGCAGGATCCACAACACGCCGATGCCGAGCGCCACAAACGACAGGGCGCCCGCCAGCGCGCGCACAATCGCGTCGGCCGCCTCAAACCGCGCACCGGAGATCTTGATGATGCGCAGCTTCATGATGATCCCGCCTACCGTGGTGCCCTTCCACGTCCAGAACGCGATGAAGTAGACCAGCAACAGCGGAAAGAAGAAATCCACATATCGCGGAAACAGCGTGCCCCGCAGACCCTCATGCGCAATCGCCACCAGCATCACGTCCAAACCAAAGGCCACCGCGCGATCAAGGAACGTCGCGCGAATCAGCGAGACGGACGAAGGTGGCGTGGGTGGCGTGGGTGGCGTGGGGGTGGGTATGTAGGGCGCGCTGACCTGCAGCGCGCCGTGTTCGTTGGGTGAGGTTGGGTCGGGTTGGGTGGATGCCGTCGGCCGCGGCGATTCCTTCCGCCACGCCGACAGAAACGCGAGCACGGCGGCGCCAAGACCGAAAACGCCGACGAGCCCCCAGGCCACAAAGCCGAGCACGGGCACCATGTAGACGAGCGTCAGCAGCGAGAAGCCCAGCACAAACGACCGGAGGGCCATTGCACGATTCGACGGATCGCCAGGGGCGATCAGGTTGTCGCCGATCCAGCGCATGACTGCGACGCGGCCCACAACGGCCGCCACCACCAGTGCGCACAGGACAAACGGCACCACCACAAGGCCGACAATGGTGACCGCCAGCAGCGCGGCGATCGGCGCCCAGAGCAACAGCGTCAACAGGCCGACCATGAAGGTGCCGAAGGGCCGGCGCGCCAACTCCTCCGTCGTCGTCCGCACCGGATCGTGCAGAAGCAGAGTCACGACCAGATACACGATGAAAAAGAAGCCGACGATGGACCAGACCCAGCCGACGCTGGGCACAATCGGCCGTCCCCAGATCAGGCCGCCGGTGATCCACGGCATGACGGACCGCATCCAGTCGCCGAGTACTCCGGTGCCGATCACGATGTGCTCGCCGGCAAAGATGAAGTCCGCGGGAAATCCAACATCCGTACCGATCGTGACGACGTCGTTGCGCACCATCGCGCCAGGTTCGACGTCAGCGTCGCCGCCGTGGCGTACACCATGTCCTGGAACTCACGGAGGAACGCCTCGAACTTCCCGGTCACGGTCACGGCTGACCTGCGTCGGCAACGGTCATTGCCAGACAAACACGGCAGGTGAAAAAAAGTTGCAACGCTGGTCGTCATTGCACCGCGGCGGTAGACTACCGGCCTTCGGACACAAGGGAGCAGCAATGAGCATGACGTTCTGGCAGCGGATGGGCGTGGGATCAGTGGTGGCAGCCATGGTCACGGTGGCGTGGACGGCAACACCCGGAGCGTCGTTCCAGGCGGCCCCTCAGGCGGCAGCCCAGCCGGCGGACGAGGTCCCGACCGACCTTCGCCCCTTGCTCTCCCCACCCTTGAGCGAAATGCGGCTGGTGGTCCAGCGGTACACACTCGACCGGAACACGCTGGACGGGAACTATCTGCCTGGTTCGGGTCGCCAGGGGGGCGGCGGGGGACGCGGCGGACGCGGCGGTGGGGCGCCCCAGGCCGCGCAGGCGGCGCCGCAGGGATTCACGGTCTCGCTCTCGCCCAACCGGATTGCCCGGCTGAAGCGGTTTGACCTCGACTGGCAGGCGGCGCTCGCCGGCGTCAACGCCTCGTCGCTCAGTGTGCAGGCACAGACGGACGTCGCGGCCCTCAAGACGACGATCGCGGCCAACCTCACACAACTTGATGCGGACGCCGCGGCCATCGCTGCGGTGATGCCGGTGGTGCCGTTCGCGGCTGACGTCATCGCGGTGGTCGAACACCGCATGCGGATGGGCGACATGGACGCACAGGCCTCGGCCGGCGCGCTGGATCGCATCACCAAGTCTGTCGCGAGAATCCGCAGATCGTTGCAGGACGGGCTGACCGCCGGCCCGCTCGCCTCAGGCGCGTTGCGCGTGACGCCGACGATGGCGCGCAACGGCGCGGATGCGGTGGACGCGATGCGCGCCAGCCTCACCGAGTGGTTCACTCACTACAACACGTTTGATCCGCTGTTCACCTGGTGGATGCCGCTGCCATGGAGTCACCTGGAGAAGGCGCTGACGGACTATGCCGCCTTCCTGCGCGAGCCGGTGGTGGCGGCGAATCACGAAGCCGCCAGCGTCACGATCGCCGCCACACCGATTGCACCGGCCGTGGCACCGGCCATGACGAGTGTGCCGAACCTCGCGGAGATCATCGCGTTGCCGTCGGATGAGATGGCACCGGTGGTGCAGCGCTTCCGCGGTGTGGCCGGTGGCCGCGGCGGCGCCCCACAGGCGCGCCCGGTCAGCTACTACGAACGCTGGCTGGCGGCGCTCAAGACGCTGGACTTCGATCGACTGACGCGCAACGCCCAGGTTTCCTACCTCTACGTGAAGAAGATGGCGGAACTGGAGATCGCGCGCGCGGCGTTCCGCCCCGACCCCAACGCGCCTCGCAAGACCGACAACAGCGGCATCGAAGGGGCCGCCCGCGGACGCGCCGGGCTGATCTTCGACCTCGCCAACGAGATGATTCCGTACACGCCGGAGGAGTTGATCCGGCTGGGCGAACGCGAGTTTGCGTGGACGGTCGCCGAGATGGAAAAAGCCGCGACCCCGATGGGACTTGGCACCGACTGGAGTGCCGCCGTCGAGCGCGTCAAGAACATGTATGTCGAGCCGGGACGACAGCCCGAGTACGTGCGCGACCTGCTCTTTGAGGCCGTCACCTACCTGCGCAACAACGACCTGATCACCGTGCCGGCCGTGGCGAGTGAGTCGTTCCGCATGGTGATGCTGTCGCCGGAACGCCAGTTGACGGCGCCGTTTTTCCTCGGGGGGTCGCAGATCCTCGTCGCGTTCCCGACCAACACGCAGGAGTACGACACGCGCATGCAGGTGCTGCGCGGCAACAACAAGTTCTTCTCGAACGCCGTCGCCCATCACGAGATGATCCCCGGCCACAATCTGGTCGGCTTCATGGGTTCGCGCTTCAACGGGTATCGCGCCGGCCTCGGCGGCACGCCGTTCCTGGGTGAAGGCTGGCCGCTCTACTGGGAGACCATCCTCTACGACAAGGGCTTCCACGACTCGCCGGAGAAGAAGGTCGGCGCGTTGTTCTGGCGGATGCACCGTGCGGCGCGCATCATCTTCTCGCTCAAGTTCCACATGGGCCAGTGGTCGCCGCAGGAGGCCATCGACTTCCTCGTCAACGAGGTCGGACACGAACGCGACAACGCAACCGCCGAAGTGCGCCGGTCGTTTGGGGGCCAGTACGGTCCGCTGTATCAGATGGCCTACCTGGTCGGCGGCCTGCAGATCCGGGGCATGAAGCGCGAAATTGTGGACTCCGGCATGCGGACGGAGAAGGACTTCCACGACGAAATCATGCGGCAGGGGTCGATGCCGGTCGCCTTCCTGCGGCTGGCGGTCTCCACGATGCCGCTGACGCGCGACATGGTCGTCGACTGGAAGTTCTACGGAGACCTCAGCAGCCAGTAGGGTGCGTTTGCCGGCTATCTGGCGCTGGTGTTGGCCTCGCCGGTTGCGACCGCCTCGCTGCGGGGCGGCCTCTCGATCATCCCCTACGCCGCGCTGCTGCTGTACCCGTATCTGCGGCTGCGCCTGGTCCTTCATTTTCGTCACGTCCCGGTGTACACCATGGCTGTCGCGCGAGGGGCTGCCCCCCGACGCACAGTTCCAGCAGAAGCCGGTCCTGGCGATCGATCTGCTGTTCAAGGTCCGGCAGGTGCTCGCCACCCGCACGATATAGTTGGGGCGTGACTCTCCGACCGATGCTCCGGCACATGGCCGGCCTCACGTTGCTGATGGCCGCTGGTGCGTGCGGCGATGACCCGCCGCCTGCGCAGGATCTCAGTGGCGCGATCGAAGTGGCCGTGACACCGGCACGCATGAATCTGCTGCGGCATGTCGTGAACGCGAATGGCGCCATCACGCCGCACCCCGACGCCGAGTGGACCATCCACGCCACGGAAACCGCCATCGTCGCCGAATTGCCCATTGCCGAGGGCGAACCGGTCGGGGTCGGCGACATCGTCGTGCGCTTTGACGTGCCCAGCCGGTCGTCGGCCATTCAGGCGGCGGAGTTTGAACTGTCCGCGTGGATGCCCAGGCTTGAGACCGCGCGCGCGCAGGTGACGGAGCGCACGGCCATGCTGCAGCGCGGACTGATTGCGCGTGTCGAACTGGACGCCGCCAAGAGCGAACTGGCCAACGCGGACACCACGGTGGCAGCGGCGCAGGCCACACTGGCGAGTCTGCGTGCCGCGGAGAGCCGCGATACGGTGCGCGCGCGTTTCCCAGGCATCGTGTTGCGACGCTGGCACTACCGGGGCGATCTCGTCACCAACACCGGCAACGATCCCGTGCTGCAGATTGTGGATCCCACGCGGATGCAGGCCACGCTCGATGTGCCCGTGGCGGACGCCGGCAAGTTGATGGCGACACAGCGGGTGACGCTCATCACCGCCGGCACAGCGCCGATCGTGAGCACGGTCTCCTCCGTGTTGCCTGTCGCATCCCCGGATGCCACAACAACCCGCGTGATCGTGGCGATCCCCACACCACCTACACCACCTACACCACCCACGCCAGCCACACTACCCACACCACCTACGTTAAAGATCGGCGACTCCGTCATTGCCGAAATCCTGATCGCCGAAGTGCCGGAAGCGATGGTGGTGCCCACGCGCGCCATTCTCCGCGTGGCGGGTACGACCTATGTGCTGGTGGCCGGACCAGACGGGCGTGCTGCACGACGCGACGTGCGCCTCGGCGTCACGACACCGGAACTCACGCAGGTGCTCGAAGGGCTGCAACTCGGGGAATTCGTGATCACGTCCGCGCTCACCGAGATCAACGAGGGCGACCTCGTCCGGCACGGGGGATAACAGTCCGCGGTCCGCAGTCCGCAGTCCGCTGGAGCCTACTTCTGCGTCAGGGGCAGCCGGATCGTCGCGCGACATCCGGTCGCGCCGGCCCGATTCATCAGCGTGATTGTGCCGCCATGCGCCTCGGCGATCTGGCGGCTCAACGCGAGTCCGATGCCTGATCCGTTCGGCTTGGTGGTGAAGAAGGGCACGAACAGGTTCGACGTGTCCGGCAGGCCCTTCCCCTCGTCGTCCACCGTGATTTCTGCCCAGTCGCCGTCGGTGCGCCAGCCGACCGAGACACTGCCGGAGGTCTCCAGCGAAGCGTCCACGGCGTTGCGCACGATGTTGATGAGCGCCTGCTCGAGCTGATCTGAATCGGCGACCAGGTCGATATCCGCCGACCGCGCGACCGACACGGGCAGGCGTTTCTCAAGTTCGACGATGCGCGTCATGAGTGTCGTGACCTTGAAGGGTCTGGCCTGCGGCTTCGGCAGACGGGCCAGTTGCGCATACGAGCGGAGGAACCGGCCGAGGGCGCCGGACCGATCCTCGATGAGCGACAGCCCCTGGGAGACCTCGTCCTGCCGCGGAAACACGTCCACGCGATCCACGATGCGGCGCAGTGAGTGCGCGATCGATTTGATCGGCGTCAGCGAGTTGTTGATTTCGTGTGAGAGAACGCGCACGATGCGCTGCCAGGCCGCCTGTTCTTCTTCACGCAGCGCCTGACTGAGGTCGGCGATCACGATAAGGTGATGAGGACGGCCGTCGCGGTAGAACATGGCGCGCCGCACTTCATACCGGCCCGGGCGACCGTGGAATGACCGATCGACCAGGCGCCGGGAGTCTCCCGAGAGATACTCGTCCACGTTCAACGCCGACGCGGCCGACCCGAGCAGATCCGCCGACGACTTGCCGAACAGCCGTTCACCGGCCTTGTTCACCAGCAACAGCTGATCCGTGGGATCGAACGCGAACACCGCGACGCCGATTTCCTCCATCACGTGCGTCAGCAACACGGTGGACTCCACGGCCTCGGTGCGCTGGCGTTGCAGCGTGGACCCGAGGTCGTTGACCTCGCGCATGACCATCGCCATCGAACTGCCGCTGCGGGCAGTCAGACCGCGGATCGAATAGTCCCCCTCGCGCAGGGCGCCCAGCAGATTCGCGATGAGATTCAGGGAGCGCACCGCCATCTGCCGGGCCGCTGACGCCGCCGCAAGCCACACGCCGACGACGATGGTGGTGAGGGCCCACCGCAGTTCCGGCGGCAGATCCGTGCGCCACAGAGAAAACAGGGAGACCGCCACGGCCGGCGCCGCGCCGCCCAGCACCAGCAGCGTCAGCGCGAGTTCGAGGTTGCGCGCCTGCGGGGCGCCCCGGCGGGACTCCGTCATAACCCGAAGTACTGCAGCCGCCGGTACAACGCGCTGCGGCTCACCCCGAGCTGCTCGGCGGCCTTACGCACATCGCCGCCGTGTTTGGCGAGCACCTTCTGAATGAAGAGCTTCTCGGACTGCTCCAGTGTCATGTCTTCCGACGCTGCCCCTGGTGGCGCGGCGCCGCCGGACAAACCCAGATCCTGCGCCGTGATGTGGCCCGTCTGCGCCATCAGCACCGCCCGCTCGATCGCGTGGTCGAGTTCACGCACGTTCCCCGGCCACAGGTGGGTATCAAGCGCCTGCCGGGCGGATCGATCAAATCCGTCGAAGGTGCGCTTGTACCGGCCGGCGTACTTCGCGAGCGAGTGCTCCGCCAGCGGCAGGATGTCCTCACGGCGTTCACGCAGCGGCGGCAGGTGAATGACCACGGTGTTCAGGCGGTACAGCAGATCCTCTCGAAAGCGACCAGCCGCGATTTCCGCCGGCAGGTCGGCATTGGTCGCCGACATCACGCGCACGTTGACGAAGATCACGCGCGACGACCCCACCTTCTGCACTTCGCCGGTCTGCAGCACGCGCAACAACTTCGGCTGCAGACGCGCGGGCATGTTCGCGATCTCGTCGAGGAACAACGTGCCTTCATCGGCCAGTTCAAAACAGCCGATACGATCGGTGCGCGCATCGGTAAACGCGCCCTTCACGTGTCCGAACAGTTCGCTTTCGGCCACGCCTTCCGACAAGCCGCCCGCATTCATCGTCACCAGCGTTTTCGACGCGCGCTGCGACAACCGGTGCAACAGACTCGCGACCACTTCCTTGCCCGTGCCGTGTTCACCGGTGATGAGCACCGTGGCGTCCGACGGCGCCACACGTTCGATCGTCTCGCGCACCTGACGCATGGACGGGGCTTCGGCGATGAAGGTTGGCAAATCACGCCGATGCAACCGCGCATTTTCCTCCTGCAACCGCCGGCTCCGTCGCAACGCGCGACGCAGTTCGAGCTGCTTCTGCACCGCCACCAGCAACTTCTCGTCGTCCCAGGGCTTCTCGATGTAGTCGCGCGCGCCGCGGCGCATGGCTTCAACCGCGCCAGCCACGCTGCTCCACCCGGTCATCACCAGCACCGGCAATGTGGGGTCGACCGCTTTCATTCGCTCCAGCAGGGCGAACCCCTCCTTTCCGGACGTCGTGTCGCGGGTGTAGTTCAGGTCGATGAGCGCGACATCACAGTCCGCGCCTTCCAATGTGGCGACCAGTTCCTTCGGCGACGCGGCCGTCGTGACGTCATACCCTTCCCCGCCCAACAGCAGTCGCAAGGCATTACGCACGTCCGCCTGATCGTCGGCCACCAACACGCGGCCGTGATGAATTGCCAAACACCCTCCCGAAGTCCCGAAGTTCCGGGGTTCAAGTCCCGGAATGGGAATTATGCCGCGTTCCACAACCAAGAACCGGCGATTCATCAGAGTGCATAGGAAAAGCCGTGCCAGGTTTTGGCGTGGCGCGAGGATTTAAACAGCAGTCGCCGCGACTCCTCGGATTCTCGTCGCCGACGAGGATTTCGGCGAGGAATGTCCGGCCGGCGACGCGCAGGACGATGCCACATTGATTGTGGTGGAATCCGTATAATGGCGGCAGGAGTTCCCAACATGATGCGTCGATTCACGACTCTCGCTCTCGTGCTGTGTGCCGTTGGCTTCACCCAGAGTGCGCCGCTGGCGCAGGCACAATCCGGCCTGCGGGCGCCGGATGTGATCTATGTGCCGACACCGCAGACGGTGGTGGACGCCATGTTAAAGATGGCCGGCGTGACCGCCAACGACGTGGTGTACGACCTCGGGTGTGGTGATGGCCGCATCGTGGTGACGGCGGCCAAACAGTTTGGCGCGCGTGGCGTCGGCATCGACATCGACCCGCAGCGCATCAAGGAGTCCAACGCCAATGCGGTCGCCGCCGGCGTGACCGACAAGGTGCGGTTCAGCAACGACGACATCTTCTCCGACAGCGTCACCTTCAGCGACGCCACGGTGGTGACGCTGTATCTGCTGCCCTCGCTCAACGTGAAGCTCATGCCGAAGCTCCTGGCGCAGCTGAAGCCGGGATCGCGCATCGTGTCGAACAGCTTCCAGATGGGCGAGTGGGAACCCGAAAAGACGATGGAAGTCGAAGGCCGGATTATCTACTACTGGACCGTGCCGAAGTCATAACGCGCGCAACAGATCCATCAGGCGATCGAGCAGCCGGACCTGACCGGCATTGATCGCCACGCGCGCATCGTCGATCAAGAAAAACGCGACGCGATCCACCTCGGGCACTTCGATGAAGCGGCCAGAACGCGGTGGCCATTCGGTCGTGGTGGTGATGCTGACGGCCCGGTCCGGATCGCAGTTGCCCTCGAACGCCCACGCCCAGACGACTTTGCCGGACCGCTGAGTGATGCGGCCCAGGTCGTGGAACGGGCCGGCCGGATCAAACCCCGTTTCCTCCCGGAATTCCCGGAGGGCCGTCTCGAGCAGCGTCTCTTCGCTGTCCCGCCCACCCTTGGGAATCGACCAGGCGCCGTCGTGACGGCTTTCCCAGTACGGGCCACCGGGATGGGCCAGCAACACTTCCGGCCCCGGCGCCGCGGTGCGCCTGAACATCAAGAGGCCCGCACTCTCTTTCCGCCGCATCACCTCATTATGGACCCCGGACCCGGACCCTGGACCTTGGACCCTGGACCCCGGCCCCCTATAATCTCGGTCATGCCTGTCACATTTACCGTGAACGGAAAGTCGACGACCGTCGACGTCCCGGCCGAGATGCCCTTGCTCTGGGTGCTGCGCGACGTCCTGAATCTTCATGGCACCAAGTACGGGTGCGGCACCGGACAATGCGGCGCCTGCACGGTGCATCTGCGCGGACGCGCGGTGCGCGCGTGCCAGACGCCGGTGAGTAACGTCGCCGGCGCGGCGGTCGTGACCATCGAGGGGTTGTCGCCGGACGGCAGCCATCCGTTGCAGAAGGCGTGGATGGATCTCGACGTGCCGGAATGTGGCTACTGTCAGGCGGGCCAGATCATGGCGGCCGCGGCCCTGCTCGCGCAGCGCCCGACGCCCACCGACGCCGACATCGATACGGCGATGAACACCAACCTCTGCCGGTGCGGCACCTACATCCGCATCCGCCAGGGCATCCACCAGGCCGTGCGCAGCGTCGCCGAGGACAGTGAGGTGTCCAAATGAGCTCCACGCTGACGCTTCCCGTCGTTGATCGCCGCAGCTTTCTGAAGGTCACCGCGCTGGCCGGTGGCGGCTTCATGATCGCGTCGTACCTCGACCCGCTGGACGTCCTGGCGCAGGGCCGTGGCGGCAATCAGGCGCCGCTTAATCCCAACGCGTTTGTGTCGATCGATGCCAACGGCATTGCCACGATCATCGCGAAGAACCCGGAGATCGGGCAGGGCGTGAAGGTGATGCTCCCGATGCTGATCGCGGAGGAACTCGACATCGAGTGGAAGGACGTCCGCATCGAGCAGGGCGACCTCAACCCGGCGAAGTATGGCGTGCAGTCGGCCGGTGGCTCGACAGCCACGCCCAGCAACTGGGTGCCGATGCGCCAGATGGGTGCTGCGGCACGGCACATGTTGATCGCGGCGGCGGCGCAGGCATGGGGCGTGCCCGCATCGGAGATCACCACGACGCCTGGCCGGCTCGTGCACGCGGGGTCGAACCGGTCCGCCGGGTACGGTCAGTTCGCCACGGCGGCGGCCGCGATGCCGGCGCCCGTGCTGGCCGACCTCACACTCAAGGACGCGAAGGACTACCGGATCATCGGCAAGCCGATCCCCGGCGTGGACAACTTCAAGATCGTCACCGGACAGCCGCTGTTTGGCAGCGACGTCAAGCTGCCCGGCATGTTGTACGCCGTCTATCAGCGGTGCCCGGTCATCCGCGGCAAGGCGATCAGCGCCAACCTCGATGAGATCAAAGCGATGCCCGGCGTGACACACGCCTTCATCGTGCCCGACAGCCATGGCGGCGGGTCGATGAGTGGTGTGGCCGTGGTCGCCAACAGCTGGTGGCTCGCGGAGAATGCGCGCAAGAAACTGCAGGTCACCTGGGACAACGGCATCACGGCCTCGGACAGCAGTGCCGCCTTCTCGGCGCGTGCCGTGCAGTTGTCGAAGGAAGCCCCCCACTCCACCTCGCGCAACGACGGCGACGTCGAAGCGGCATTGGCGTCGGCGGCCAAGGTCGTTGAGGCCCACTACGAGTACCCGTTCCTCGCACACGCGCCGATGGAGCCACCAAACGCCACCGCCGTGTTTGATGCCGCGAAGGGCACGCTGGAAGTCTGGGCCGGCACGCAGCAACCGGGCGGCGTCGTGAACACGATGGCGACCGCCGTGGGCATCAACCCGGATCAGGTCACCGTGCATCTGCCGCGGATGGGCGGCAGCTTCGGCCGTCGTCTCTACAACGATTACGTCGTTGAAACCGCCGTCATCGCGAAGACCGTCGGAGCGCCCGTGCAGTTGCGCTGGTCGCGTGAGGACGAGATGCGGCACGAGGTGTTCCGGCCCGCTGGCTACCACTTCCTCAAGGGCGGCGTGGACGCCTCGGGGCAACTCGTCGCCTGGCGCAATCACTTCGTGTCGTTCTCAGTGGCCGGTGCGCCGACGACGAACGCGCAGGGACAGCCACAGGGACCAACCCCGGCCCCATCGTCGACGCTGAGCCCGACCGAATTTCCGTCGCGGTTTGTGCCCAACTTCGCCACCCACGTGTCACTGATGCCGCTGGGCGTCAACACGGGCGCCCACCGCGCGCCCGGTTCGTGTGCGTTGTCGTTTGTGATGCAGTCGTTCCTCGATGAACTCGCGCATGCGGCCGGCAAGGACCCGGTGCAGTTCCGGCTCGATCTGCTGGCGCGCACCCCGATTGCCGTGCAGGGCGGCGGCGGTGGCTTCAACGCGGAGCGGATGACGGGTGTGTTGAAGATGGTCGCGGAGAAGTCGGGCTGGGGCAAGCGCCCGTTGCCCGATGGCACCGGCATGGGCGTCGCGTTCCACTTCAGTCACAGCGGCTACGTCGCCGAGGTGGCCGAAGTGCACGTCGATGCCAACAAGCGCATCCGCGTCAACAAGGTGTGGGTGGCCAGCGATGTCGGCCGCCAGATCGTCAACCCGCTGAACGCGGAGAGCCAGGTCCACAGCGCGGTCATGGACGGCATGAGTCAGTTGATGCTGGAACTCACGGTTGACGGCGGCAGAATCATTCAGGGGAACTTCGACTCGTATCCCATCCTGCGGATGCGACAGGCGCCGCCCGCGATCGAGGCGCACTTCCTGACCTCTGACAACAACCCCACCGGACTCGGGGAGCCGCCGATGCCGCCGATCATTCCGGCGATCAGCAACGCGATCTTCGCCGCCACCGGCACGCGCGTGCGGTCGCTGCCCCTGAGCAAACACGGCTTCAGCTGGAGGTAGAACAGGCGATGCGTTTCCGGCTTCTCGCCCTCGCGGCGAGCCTGCTCGTGTTGTCGACAGCCATCGGCGTCCGCGCGGACCTGAGGACCGTCGGACCCGTGGACCATGACCCCTGGACCCTGGCCCCCCGACCACAGAAGTCGGTTCTTGACGGCGTCTACTCAAAGTCGCAAGCCGACGGTGCCAAAGTCCAGTTCGACAAACTGTGCGCGGAGTGCCACGCGTTCACCGTCGCGACCAAACGCAAGGCCGAGGACCTGCCACTGGGCGACGAGCCCTTCTTCAGGAACTGGGAAGGCAAGCCACTGGCTGAACTGGTGTCGCTGATCGTGTTCACCATGCCCAACGACGGGCGCGCCGCGGTTGAAGAAGCCGAGGCGCTGGACCTCGTCGCCTACATGCTCCAGCAGAACGGGTTCCCGGCCGGCAGCAGCCCGCTGACGAAGGCAACAGCCTCGGCCATGTTCACGCGGCCGAAGATGTAGCCCGCGTGGCTCTGACCGCCACCGTCTTCAACTTCGACATCGACCTGACCGACACCGACCGCGGGTGTTACGAGACACTCGCACTCCGCGTCGCCCAGCATCCTTCCGAAAGCGACGAGTATCTCATCGCGCGTGTGCTCGCGTACTGTCTGGAGTACGCCGAGGGCATCACCTTCTCAAGCGGGGTGTCGTCCCCGGATGACCCGACGATCTCCGTGCGCGACCTCACGGGCACCATTCACCTGTGGGTCGAGATCGGGCTGCCCGAGCCCGCACGTCTGCACAAGGCAAGTAAGGCGGCGCAGCGGGTGGCCGTCTACACACACAAGGTTCCGGGCCAGTGGCTGCGCCAGATCGCCGGCGAACGCATTCACCGCGCCGGCGCGATCGATTTCTTCGAATTTGATCGCGCGTTCGTCGCCGCGCTCGTCGCCCGACTCGACCGCCGCATGGCGCTGAGTCTCTCAATCGCGGACGGACACATCCTTGTCGCGACTGGAGACGATGTGCTGGAGACAGATCTGGCGCGGAAGTCGCTCACCTCCGCCATCACGTAGGCCCGCTGAACTGTAGGGCCCGCCCGTACGTAGGGCCCGCTGAACTGCAGCGGGCCAGCTGGCGCGCTCAAGTTCAGCGCGCCCTCCATGCAGCGCGCCCTCCATGCAGCGCACCCTACGAGGCCACCACCCGAACAACCGTGCCCCAGGGATCGGTCAGCAGCACCGACTCGGCGGCGTCGGTCACGGTGTAACCCGCGACGCGAACACGCTCCGCAATCGACCGCACATCCTCACACGTCGGCACCACGGGGTGCCACTCGAGCAGCCGCGCCTCGTCTTCACGCGCGGACGGGCCCGGAGACCACGTGTTGGTGCCCAGATGGTGGTGGTAGCCGTTGGCGGAGAGAAACAACGCGCCGGGGTACGACCACACCATTTTGTCGAAGCCGAGCGCCGAGTGGTAGAAGGCCTCAGCCTCCATCAGGTTTCCCACATGCAGATGCATGTGCCCCATCGTGGTTCCTGCCGGCATGCCGTCCCAGGGCACGTGTCCGCCAACGGCGATCACGGACGCGATGTCGAGCGGATCACTGGTCATCAGCAGTTCCTGCCCGCGGTATCTCCAGGTGGAGCGTGGGCGATCGGCGTACAGCTCGATGCCGAGACCGTCCGGATCGGTGAGGTAGAGCGCCTCGCTCACCAGGTGGTCCGCCATGCCGACCGGCACGGCAAGGCGCGACAGGTGCGCCGCAAATCAGCCGAGCGCAGCCCGGTCGGGCAACAAAATCGCGAAGTGGTACAGACCAAAGGCGCCGCGACGCGGCACCGGGCGCGCGCCCCGGCGTTCGCGCAGCACGACCAGTGCGCGACCGTCGGCGGCCCCGATGGTGGCGGTCCCCTCGCCGGTCGACGTCAGCTGCAGTCCCAGCAGGTCCTAGTAGTACTCCATCGACCGGCCAAGGTCGGCAATCTGCAGGTGGACGGGGCCAACGTGGGCAATCACCCGATAAACCTAAGCCTTTCCATGTTTTTGATCAAAGCGTGATATAGATTTTGAGTGCTCGAAATCTTCGCGACCTGGCCCGCGGTCGGTCAGGCATTGGCCGCCACACTTTTTACCTGGGGACTGACCGCCATCGGCGCGGCGGTCGTCTTTTTTTTCAGGGACATCAACCGCAAGGCCCTCGACACCGCACTCGGCTTCACTGCCGGGGTGATGATCGCCGCGAGCTTCTGGTCCCTGCTCAACCCGGCCATCAACATGGCGGAGGAGATGGGCATGGTGAAGTGGCTCCCCGCGCTTGTGGGATTCCTCGCCGGCGCGTTCTCGATGCGGCTGGTCGACTACATCCTGCCCCACGTCCATCTCTTCGGAAAGATGAGTGAGGCGGAAGGGGTCAAGACCTCCTGGCGCCGGACGACGTTGCTCGTGCTCGCCATCACGCTGCACAACATTCCCGAAGGGCTCGCGATCGGCGTGGCGTTTGGTGCCGTCGCGGCCGGGTTTGATTCGGCGACACTCGGCGCCGCGATCGCCCTCGCGGTCGGCATCGGCATCCAGAACTGTCCCGAGGGCACCGCGATCGCCGTGCCGCTGCGGCGCGAAGGCCTCTCCCGATTCAAGGCCTGGTGGTACGGGCAGATGTCCGCCGCGGTCGAACCCGTCGCCGCCGTGATTGGCGCGGCCGCCGTGATCATGATGCGCCCCATCCTCCCCTACGCGCTCGCCTTCGCCGCCGGCGCCATGATCTTCGTCGTCGTGGAGGAAGTCATCCCGGAGTCGCACTCCGGCGGCAACGGCGACATGGCCACTCTCGGCGCCATGGTCGGCTTCGCCGTGATGATGACGCTGGATGTGGCGCTGGGTTAACGCCGCAATCGCAGCGCGTTCCCGATCACTGACACCGAACTCAGACTCATCGCGGCCGCGGCCAACATCGGGCTCAGCAGCAGTCCGAAGAACGGATACAACACGCCCGCAGCAATCGGCACTCCCACTGTGTTGTAGACGAACGCAAAAAACAGGTTCTGTTTGATGTTCCTCATCGTCTGGCGCGACAGGTGTGTTGCGCGCGCGACGGCACGCAGATCCCCCTGCACCAGCGTGACGCCGGCGCTCTCCATGGCGACGTCCGCGCCCGTGCCCATCGCGATGCCCACCTGGGCCTGCGCCAGCGCCGGCGCATCGTTGATGCCGTCGCCGGCCATGGCGACGATGCGCCCGGAGGCCTGGAAGGCTGTGATGGCCGCCGCCTTGGCGTCGGGCTTCACGTCGGCAATCACCTCGTCGAGCCCGAGTTGTGCCGCCACGGCCTTCGCGGTGGTGGCGTTGTCGCCGGTGAGCATGACCAGGCGAAGGCCGTCCTTCTTCAGCGTCGCGATGGCTTCCGGCGTACTCGCTTTGATGGGGTCAGCCACGCCAATAAGCCCGGCAGGTGCGCCGTCCACGGCGACAAACATCACGGTCTGGGCCTGGGCACGGAGCCCATCGGACTGCGCCTCAAGCGACGCGGCATCGATACGTTCCTGCGTCATCAACGCGCGATTGCCGATGACCACGAGATGGCCTGACACGCGGCCCCGCACACCGAGGCCCGTCAGCGACTCAAACGTCTCGGCCTTCGGCACGTCCAGGCCACGGGCCTGCGCGCCCTTCACGATCGCCGACGCAAGCGGATGTTCGCTGCCCTGCTCGAGTCCTGCCACCAGCGGGAGCCACGTGCGTTCGTCAGCACCGGCGGCGGACGCCACACTGACCAGCGCCGGTTTGCCTTCAGTGAGCGTGCCGGTCTTGTCGAACACCAGCGTGTCCACGTCGCGCAGGACTTCGATCGCCTCGGCGTTCCTGAACAACACGCCCATCGAGGCGCCGCGACCCGTCGCCACCATGATCGACATCGGCGTCGCCAGGCCAAGCGCGCACGGACACGCGATGATGAGCACGGCGACGGCATTCACCAGGCCGTGCGCGAGTCGCGGTTCCGGGCCCACAGAGAACCACACCACAAACGTAACCATCGCGACGAGGATCACGGCCGGCACAAAGATGCCCGACACCTTGTCGGCCAGTTTCTGAATCGGTGCACGGCTGCGCTGTGCCTCAGCCACCATCGACACGATCCGCGCCAGCAGGGTGTCTTTGCCGACACGATCCGCACGCATGATCAACGCACCGGTGCCGTTGATGGTCGCGCCGACGACCTTGTCGCCGGCGACCTTGCGGACAGGCACGGGTTCGCCGCTCACCATGGACTCATCCACACGGCTGTCGCCTTCGACGACCGTGCCGTCGGCGGGGATCTTGGAGCCTGGCTTCACACGCAGACGGTCGCCGACCTTCACGTACTTAAGTGGCACCTCATGCTCGGAGCCGTCGGCCTGGATGACGATGGCCGTCGCGGGCGCCAGGCCGAGCAGTTTGCGAATCGCCGCACCTGTCTGACTGCGCGCACGCAACTCCAGCACCTGCCCGAGGAGGATCAGCGTCACAATCACCGCAGCCGCTTCGAAATACACGGCGACCGCTCCGCCGTGGCTGAATTGGTGCGGGAAGATACCGGGCGCCAGCTGCGCGACGAGGCTGTATCCGTAGGCGACGCTCACGCCGAGGCCGATGAGCGTGAACATGTTCAGGTTGCCGGTGCGCACGGAGTTCACGGCGCGGACATAAAACGGCCACGCGGCCCACGTCGCAACCGGCGTCGCGAGTGCCAGCTGGATCCAGCCTGCCGTGCGCATCGACAACGGCGCCAGACCCAGCATCTCCACCATCGCCACGGCCATCGTCGGCACACTGAGCGCCACCGCGATCCAGAATCGGCGGGTCATGTCGATCAACTCGTGGTTGACCGGTTCCTCCGCCGACATGCTCGTGACTTCGAGCTCGAGCGCCATGCCGCAGATCGGACAGTCGCCGGGCTTGGATTCGCGGATCTCGGGATCCATCGGACACACATAAACGGGTGCTGAGTGCTCGGTGCTCGGTGCTCGGTGCGGTGCCTGGTGCCCGGTGCTTGGTGCCGCGTGCGGCTTCTGCAGCAGCGTCATCGGCTGCGCCGACGACATCGCCTTCATGCCCTTGGGTCCGCTCTTGAGCCACCCGTCCGGACCACTCTGGAACTTGGTGTTACAGCCGGGGCTGCAGAAGTAATAGGTCGTGCCGGCGTGTTCGAACGACCCGCCTTTGTTTTTTGTGGGGTCCACGGTCATGCCGCAGACGGGGTCGATGTGAGGTTGGGTGGTGTGGGTCATGCTCTGATCACGCAGGCGGTTTCAAGGCCGCCAGTGCCCGCAGGTGGCAGCGGCACAGTCGACCCTTCGGAGCGGGGAGGGGCTCGCGGGTGTGCTCCTTTTTCCACCCTTCCTGTTGACGCCCCTCGACGTAACGGCGCCGATGACGGTCAATGACGGCCTTACGAAGGACCCGTAAAACCACGGCACCTCCCTGCCCGCCGGTACGTCGGCCGGATGTTCAATGACCTTGGTGAACGCCTGATGCCGCAGGTCCTCTGCCGCCTCACGTTCCCCCACCCTCGCGCGGACCAAACTCAGAAACCGCGCTCGGTGAGCCAGAAAGGTGTCCACGGGTGCTGCGTCCACTTTCACAACTCTACCCTTGGTACATCAAACTTTGTGTCAGCCAGTCAACCTCCGGGCGACGATGGTATGGTCGTCGTCCTACGAGGCAGGAGCAGCGCCATGCAGGAGATTCTCAAGCGGCTGGAAGACAAGGTGGACCAGGTGGGTCAGCGGTTCGACCAGGTGGGTCAGCGGTTCGACCAGGTGGGTCAGCAGTTCGACCAGGTGGGTCAGCGGTTCGACCAGATGGACCAGCGGTTTGACCAGATGGACCAGCGGTTTGACCAGATGGACCAGCGATTTGACCAGATGGACCAGCGGTTCGCGCAGGTGGACCTGCGATTCGAGCAGGTAGACCAGCGGCTCGCGCAGGTAGACCAGCGGCTCGCGCAGGGAGACCAGCGGCTCGACGGGATCGACGCTCAGTTGCACCGACAGGGTGTCTTGCTGGAAGCCATGAACAGCGACCTGAAACAGACGATGGAGACTGTCACTGGCAATCGGCAGGTGCTGGATCAGAAGTTTGCCGAAGTGCTCGAGAAGCTGGACGAGCGGGTACAGCCAGTTGAGCTGGCGAGCCGTCACTTCGCGCGCGAGTTGTCCGCCGCTCGCGAAGGGAAACGGCCGCGACGCAAAACACGAGCGTAAGAGCCGGTCTACTTCACCACGGCCGTGCGCACCTGGGTCGTCGGCCGTGCACCCGGCGTGGCCGTCACAACTTCAGTCCACGCAAACAACAGTCCGTTCCCCTCACGGGCCATCCGCGGGTACCCGCTTGAGCGTGACGCCGCGAGGTCGGCCACTTTGAGCGCGGCGCCCCTGGTGCCGTTGGGCTGAATGCGTCGCACCCTGAACTCCGCCTTCTTGTCGACCAATTCGATCCACGTCGCCATCGCCGAGCCGTCTGGCATCAGTTCGACATCCACGCGCCCGAGGGTTGCAACATCGTCCACACGAATCGGCGCACTGAAGGTGCGGCCGGCGTCCTTGGAGAACGCGACGTAGGCGCGGCCGGGATCGTCCACGCCGGTGAACCAGCTGATCACGACATCACGACCGCGGGCGCTGAGCATCGGACCATTCACCGGGCACGCGGCGATCTGCCAGTTGTCGTTGTGCACGGCCTTCGGTTCGGTCCACTTGCCGTTTTCGAAACGCGACACGTAGATGTCGCGAATCTCATCGTCGGTGCGGTTGCGGAATGCGGCGATGACACCGTCGCTGGTGACTGCCGCGGTCGTCGGGCAACACTCACACACGCGCGTGTCGATCGGCATCTCCGACGTCTGCTTCCACGCACCATCAAACGTGCCGAAGCGCACCGTCATCGCGCCCGTGCCGTGCCCATCGTGACCCTCACCACCCGCGCCGGCCGGTGTTGTCTCTCGGCCATCGAGCCAGATCGCGCCAAGCCCTGCGCCCGGCATCTGGAAGAGTGACGCAAATCCGTGCTCCGTCTTCGTGCCGTCGTGATGCGGCGTCACCGGCGCCGACCAGGTCTTGCCGTTGTCGGTCGACCGCGACAATCGCACGTCGTAGGCGTATGTGGAAGGACCGCTCTTCTGCAGCCAGTGCCCGACAATCGAGCCGTCGGCCAACCGCAGCACCGACGGCACATCGGCCCAGTTCACGAACCAGTCGGTGCCCGACGCCACCGTCTTCGCCTCGGACCACCCGGTCGCGGTGCGCTCCGCGAACTTGAGCGAAGCCAGATTGTTGTCGCCCCGTTCGATCCAGCTCATCAACACGCCCGTGTCGGACACCGTGAGTTGCGGCGCCTCGGTGCGGGCACCGGCCGGGGATGCGACCGGCTCGACCCGCGGCCCCTGGGCCTGCGGCGTGACGGCTGCCAGGGTCAACGACGACACGAGAACGGCAAACGCGAGAGTCAGACGTTTCATAGGTGCTCCATTCTAGTGGACAGCCCAATCCAGCTCTTCCAGGCCATGGCCAGCGCCTCCACCAGGGCTTCGCGCGTGCGAATCAGGCGTTCGCGCGCCATCAGCACCTGTGGATACGGGGACGCCATTTGCTGAAAGTTCCCAAGGTAGAGACGATACGCCTCTTCGGCCCTTGGAAGCCCATCGTCGTGCAGGGCCTTCGCCCGTGCGGTGGCGCGGGTGTAGTCGGCCCAGAGCGCGGCGAAGGTGTCGGCCATGGCCGCTTCGGAGCGCTCGAACGCGGCTTCGGCCACGCGCACGCCGGCATTCGCGGCGAGGATCTGCCCGGCGTTCCTGTCGAACAGCGGAAGACGCAGGCCAGCCTCGGCGCCGAATCCCCACCCTTTTGCCGCACCGCTGCTGCGGCGCTCGCGGTCGAACCACGTTTCCGCCTTGAGCGACAGGTCCGGCCACACGTTTTTCTGCGCGGAGGTCACCAGGGCACGCTGACGGGCCATCTCCTGTCTCGCCATGGCCAGCATCGGGCTTTCGGCCATGAACCGCACGCGCGCGTCATCACGTGTGAGGGCAGGGACGTCCGGCAACTGCGGCGCCCGTGCGCGATTGAGGTCCGGCTGTCCCATGATGTTCGCCAGTTGTTCCCAGGCGGCGTCGAGCGCGGCGTTCGCCTCATCACGATGTGCACGCGCCTCGGCCCGCGCCGCCTCCGCATCGAGTACATCCGCGCGGTCCACGAGCCCGACGTTGAAGAGCTTGCCGGCGATGTCCACGCTTTCATCAGCCAGCGTCGCCAGCGACTCCTGATTCTCCAGCTGACGCGCGGCAATCGCCACAGCCAGCCACCGCGAACGCGCGTCCGCCACCACCACACGGCGCGCCGACTCCAGAGCGGCCTCGCGCGAGGCAACCAGTGCCTCACCAGCCGCACGAGCGGCACCGAGCCGTCCACCCAGGGCAATCGGCACTTCGACGAACACGCCATGTTTGCCCGCGGGGGACCCGTTGCCGGTCCCGAGGTCATCGGCCGCGTAGCCAATCACCGGGTTCCGCGGCGTCCCGGCCTGTTGCGCGAGTCCTCGCGCCTCGTCCACCTGCGCCGCCGCCTCGCGGATCGCCGGATGGCGCTCCACCGCCACCCGCACGGCCTGATCCATCGTGAGCGGCGCCTGCGCTGCGGCGCTGCCAGCACCCAGCACCCAGCACAACAGCACCGCACCGAGCACTCGTGCACCCTGCACCCAGCACCGCGTCATCGCCCCGCCTCCGCGCGCAGCTGCTGGATGTGATCGAACATCTCCGGTTCGAGCACACGCACCAGCGTCATCATGCCCATCATGGCGGCCGTCCATGTCGGCGGCAGTCCATGGACCTCGGGTTTGCCGGCCACGAGGTCGTCCATCACCATCCACATGTCCTGCGGGTAGCCCTTGACCTTGTAGCCCTCGGCCGCCCCCCCGTGCTGGTGCCCCATCGCGGTGTCTGCGGCGCCGGTTGGCCCGACCATTGAGACCATCTGATTCATCATGTGATGCGGCAGGTGACAGTGCAGCATCCAGTCACCGGGGTTGTTCGCGACAAACTCGATGTCACGCGCCTGGGCCACACCCGCGATGATCGTGTTCTCGGGCACGACCACGGGGCCGCGCACGCGGCCCGCTTCCGTGCCGGTCAGAAAGAAGTGGTGGCCGTGCAGATGGACCGGATGGTGGTCCATGCTCAGGTTCACGATCCGGATGCGCACACGTTCACCGCGCTTGACGCACAGCGGCGTGGTGGCCGGGCCGGCCTTGCCGTTGATGGTCAGCCAGTTGAACTCCATCGCCAGCGTGTTCGGCACCGTGTTGTTCGGTTTGATGTCCCAGCCCTGGAAGATCAATCCGAAGTCGCGATCAACGCGGGGTTCATGCGCCTTCTTCGGATGCACGATGAAGAACCCGATGCTGCCCAACATTTCCTGCATCGGCATGTGCGAGTGGTAGAAGAACGTGCCGTTCTGTGCGAGCGTGAACTCGTACGTGTGCGATCCGTGCGGCGGAATCGGCGACTGCGAGATGCCGAGAACGCCATCCATCCCGATCGGAATCTCCAGGCCGTGCCAATGCGGCGCAAACAACTCGGGGAGATGGTTCTCAACGATGATGCGGACGCGATCACCCTCGTTGGCCTCGATGGTCGGTCCGGGCATGCTGCCGTTGAAGCCCCACACGTCCACCTTGCGGCCGGGCAGAAACTCCGTGGTGAGCGGCTCCGCCTTCAGGCGGAACACTTTTACCTGACCGTCCATCTCAAACGGCAGATGCGGCACATCCGGCGTGACGACTGGGACGACCCCGGCGACGCCGGTGGGCGGGGGATCGGGCAGGACCCGCGGCGTGGTCGCGGGTCCAAGTGGATGGACGTGTTGCTGGGCGGCGGCGCGACTCACGGTCGCGGCCCCGGCCAGGCCGGCCAGGCCGGCGAGAAAATTTCTGCGCTGACGATTCATGACAATTCCTCTGAATTGGCGCGCTCACGTTCAGCGCGCCCTGCGTGTGTAACGGACAACCTGACAAACCCTTACGTACGGGGACGACACAAGGGCTGAAGCCCTTGTGATCCACAGGCACGTGCGGTCTCAGATCCGGAGAGGAATAGGGGCGTGTCGGGGAGGGTCGGGCGGGCCGGTGTCGCTGACTGCCACATGCGAATGCCGCGGTACGGCAGCGTCGATCACGGAGGCGAGGTGCGAGACGACGACCGCGTGCAGATCGGGTCCGCTGAACGTGGACCGGACGTGGCCCGCAATGGCGAGAACCGGATCACAGTCCGGCCCCGGCACGTGCAGCCGACCATCGGCGTCTGAAGCCGGGGGGACCGGCGCCGCCGTGGGCACATGGTGCGCGTGATGGTCGTGATGGGCGTGCTGGTCTGTCTGCACATCCATCTGCGCGGGGGCCGCCGCATGCGCGGCGTGAGCCGGCGAACCGCACACGACCTCGCACACGGCCGCCCCGAGGGGGCTCACCAGCACGGCAAGAACGAGGGTCACAGAGCGGCTCAGCGACACACCGGCAGTATACAACCGCCCAGCTGCCCATCCGCCCATCCGCCCATCCGCCAAGTCGAAGGCCCGCTCAAGTTCAGCGGGCCCTACATGCGCAGCGGGCCCTACTTGACGATGAACAACCGGTCCTGCCGCCCGTGCGCCCAGCGCACCTTGCCGGCGGCGCTGATGATCATGTCCTCTTCCTGCGCCATGCGGACCGGCTGGCCGTCCCACTCATCCACCCGCGTCGTGACCTGATGTTCGACCGAGTACCACATCGACGGCACCACGGGTGCGTCACCGCGGCCGGCCACGCCGCCCTGCATGTCCCACAACCCGATGAGCGGACCGGCACCGTGCCCGTGCAGCCCCACCGGATGCGAGTACATCGTGCCGTTCAGGCTCGCGCCTTTCATCCGTTCGAGGATGGACTTGAGAATGTCGTTGCCGGTGCGGCCGGGACGCACTTCCTCCATGAAGAAGTCCTGCATGATGTTGGCGTTGCGCAGCGCGGCCTGAAGCCCCGCCGGTGGTGCGGTCTCCCCTTCGCGCAACACGTACGCATTGTGCTGGGTGTCGGTGTTGAGTCGAGCCACCGTAATGCCGACGTCGCAGTGCAGCACATCACCACGTTCGATCACCGGATCGGCGCCGAGGGCGCCACCGGTCACCCCCTTGCGCTGCACGGAGACCGACGGCTGGAACCAGGTGCCCAGCCCCTGATCGTTGACACGTTGCCGGAACCACCACACAAGGTCACTCGTGCGCGTCACACCGGGCACAATCACCTTCTCCGAGAACATCGTCTGCGTCAGCGACCAGACGTGCGCGTTCATCTTCTCGAAGAACGCTTCTTCCTCCGGCAACCGCATAGCGATCAGTTCCAGCGGCAACCCTTCGGCGTTCTTGAACTTGCCGACCCACGGCTGCCCCAGTGCATCGGTCATCCCCTCCAGTTCCCCGCTGGTGAGGCCGTCGCTGAAGGCAAACACCGTCGATCGATTGATGCCGATGACCTTCGGATTGCGATCTTCAACGACCTGCTTCAGCAGCTGCCACTGCTCGGCGCCCCACAACTCCGCCGCGCGCCCGCCAGGCGTGGACGCCACGATGGGTCGCGTGGACGATCGCGTCTCAAACACCCCTCCCTGCGTCGTCCCGCCCAGCGCCAGGCGCTCGACACAGGCGGTGGTGACCGGCGTCCCGGCCGCCGCGCACTTGTCGAAGAGCACGTAGATGGTCCGGCGACGCGCGGCGAAGGTCTCCGGGGAGACGATGGCCTTGAAGATGGGGTCTTCCATGTATTCGCGCATCGGCACGACCCACATGTCGATGCCGTGTTTGCGCATGAGCGGCGGCAGGAAGGAGTCGAGCCGCTTCTGGAGCCACTGCTGCTGGAGCGCTGCCTGCTCGTGCAGCGTGCCAAACGGCCGCTCGACGCGATCCGGCAAGGCGCCTGGGGCCAGCCGCTGCTGGCGCGCCTCCGTCACAGACCCGGCGACCACAACAAGGCACAGCAACAGCAGCATTCGGCGGATGGACATGCCGGGATTGTAAATGACGTCGGGGGACTTTTTCAGCGCACGATAATCACGCCCTTCAGCATGTCCATGCCGCAACTGAATGACAGGTCACGGGGGGATTGCGGCGGCAGACGGATGGTGACGCGTTCATCCCGCGGCAGATCCCGCTGCACCTTCAAGTCCGGGATCTCGACCTGCGTTCCGCAGGTGTCATCCACACGACGGATGAAGACCAGGTCCACGGGCTGATTGGCCGGCACCGTCACCCGCGCCGGCACCAGCCCCGCGGCCGTGATCTCCACCACCCGAACGGCGACCGACGATGCGGACGCCGCAGGGGGCGTCGGTACCGCGATGGCGGGTGCCACGGCGGGCATCGGTGGCGGCCAGCCAAGGCGTTCGCGTTCGGCGCGCAACGCAAAACTGCCGGTCGTGACCACGCGATCGCCGGCACGCACCTGGTCGCCCCGTATTACCTGGAACGTCACTCCGCTGAGTGCCGTTGAAGCGACGGCGGACTGCTCGGGGCGATGATCGACAGCCTCTTGTTCTGCCGTTGAGTGGCAAGGATCCCTCATGCCTCGTCTGCTCCTGATTCTCACCGTCTCGGTGTGGCCCCTCTCGGCGTTTACCCAGCCCGCCTCGATGTCACGCTCGCTCCTCCTCGCAGGAGCAGCGGTCACGGCCCAAACGGATGACGAAACCAACCTGGGTCGCGGATTGCTCCTCGCGCCGAGCGCTCCCACGATGGTGCACGACCACATGCAGCTGGCAGGCGAGGTCTCAGTCGGACGACACCATCGACAATCCGGCTACCTCGAAGCCACCGGCACCCCCTGGGTCGCCACCGTGCGCGCGGCATGGGCGTGGAACTGCGAGACACAGGCCGCATGTGGTGGCGTGTCGGTGCTCTGGTAGCGGCGCGGCAGATCTAGATCTCGACCTTGACCGCGTCCGCGCTGATGGCCTGCGTGAAACGCGTCATGCCCACGACCACGGCACCCACGGCCAGAAAGAGCAACGCCGTCGCCGCCGATCCGAGCCAGATGTTGCCGCCCGACAGGTTGTTCTTCGCCAGGATGAACAGCGCCGCGCACGTCGTGATGATCATGAACGCCGCCGGGACCACGGCGAACGTCGTCTGCCGGGCACGTTGCGCGAGCCACACCGAGACGGTCGTCAGCGCGAGCGCGCCAATCAACTGGTTGCCCGCGCCGAAGATGGGCCACATCTGGCGGACGGTGCCGCTGATCGAGAACAGGAACATCAACGCGACGGCGATACTGGAATTGACGAGGATGTTCCGCGTCCACGCGGGTGCCTGACCGGCGAAGGCCACGTCCCACGCTTCCTGGATCAGGTACCGGCACAGACGCACCGAACTGTCGAGGGTGGTGACCACAAACCCTTCCAGCATCAGGATGCCAAAGACCACCGCGATGGCCACTGGGATGAAAGGCAGCGCCAGGTTGATGAGGCGCCCGGCACCAAGAGCAAATCCCAGCACGGGGTTGGTCGCCACTCCCGGGGGATACACCACCGACATGTATTCGGCCTGGCTGAGCATCGAACCAACCGCGACAAGCACCAGCACGGCAAAAAACGTTTCAGTGACCATGGCACCGTAGCCGATGCGCCGTATGTCACTCTCCTTCGGAATCTGTTTTGATGTGGTGCCGCTGGCCACAAGGCTGTGGAAGCCGCTGATCGCGCCGCAGGCGACCGTGATGAACAGGATCGGCCAGAGGGGCGCCCGCAACGCGGCCTGCCCCGCTGCCAGATCCACACCGGGCGCCTGAATGGAGGCGCCGCGGAGTCCCGCGACAATCGCGCCGACAAACAACAGCAGCATCCCGCCGTACAACAACTGCACGTTGGTGAAGTCGCGCGGTTGCAGCACCAGCCACACGGGCAGCGCACAGGCGATCAGGATGTACACCGTCATCAGGACCCGCCAGTTGTCGCCGCTGAGCGTGACGGGGAAGAAGAACCCGAGCACCACACTGGCCACACACGTTACGGTGGCTACGAGATACGCGCTCCCGGTCGAGATCTTGTCCTTGCGGATCAGCCAGCCGAGCACCGGCGCAAACAGGGTGATGAGGAACACCGAGGTCGTCGCAATGCCGCCGATGTGCGCGTTCTGCACACCGTTGATCTCGACGGTACCGAGCATGGTCTGCGTCGGGTCAAGGCGGAGCGCGTCAAGCGGATACAACGACGTGAGTGCGGTCACCGAGAGATTGAGAAAGATGGCGTTGATGATCGCCAGCACAAAAATGAGCACCGTGAGATTCAACAGATAGCCAAGGGGCCCCAGCGTCGTGCGCGCGATCGCCCCGATCGACTTGCCACCTTCCCGCGCACTCACGAACATCGCGGTCATGTCGTGCATCGCTCCGAAAAAAATGCCGCCGATGACCAGCCACAACCACACCGGCTGCCACCCGTACGCCAGCGCGAGGGTGGGACCGACGATGGGGCCGGCGCCGGCGATGGTGGCGAAGTGATGGCCAAACACCACGTGGGTGCGGCTCTTCACATAGTCCTTGCCGTCGGCCAGACGCTCACAGGGCGTGATCCGGGTGTCGTCTTCCTTGAACACGCGACCGATATAGCGGGGATACCAGCGATACCCCAGGATGAGACACGCGGCGGCGACCGCCACAGGCATCAGGATGTTCATAGGTGCGCGGATCCTATAACAAAACAGTCCGCAGTCCGCAGTCCGCAGTCCGCAGTCCTGAGGGTAGAATGGCGCGCACCTATGAGCGCCATTCATCGTCCGGTCCTTGCTGCGAACCTCCCTGCCCCGGTGGGGCCCTACGTCCCGGGGATGGGCTTTGAGCGGCTGATCTTTGTATCCGGCCAGGGTGCCACCGACCCGGCTACGGGCAAACTGGCGGGCATTGATACCGCGACGCAGACCGAGCAGTGCCTGCGCAACTTGCAGACGATCCTGAAAGCGGGCGGGTCCGACCTGCCGTACGTGCTGCGGTGCGGTGTGTTTCTGATCGACATGGCCGAATTCCAGGAGATGAACGGGGTGTATGCGCGGGTCTTTGGCGCGCATCGCCCGGCACGCACCACGATTCAGGCAGCCGGACTTCCCGGTGCCGGCCTGCGTGTGGAGATTGACTGCATCGCGTACGTTCCGTGATTCTTCGGAGCCCCGGGGCTTTAGCCCCGGGGTTGTCGCGGGGGCTAAAGCCCCCGCGCTCCTTTACGCAGGAGGCTGGAAATGTCCCGACGACTCGTCTTGTGTGCGCTCACCTTATTTCTCGGACTGGCACCGCTGGCGGCGCACCAGGCGCAGCAGCCGCCCACGCAGGCCGGACGTCAGGGCGGCGGCCGCCTGGGTGGCCCACCGTCGATGGGCGGCGGTCAGTGCGCCAACAATCCGCTGAATTGTCCCGATGCGCCCAATCCGCTTCCGGCGGCCAACACCGTGTGGCTCGAAGAGATGACCTGGATGGACGTGCGGGACGCGATGAAGGCCGGCAAAAAGACCATCATCATTCCGACCGGCGGCGTTGAGCCAAACGGCCCGTGGCTTGCGCTCGGCAAACACAACTACGTGCTGCGCGCCAACTGCGAAGCGACCGCGCGCCTCCTTGGTGACGCCATCTGCGCCCCCATCGTGCCGTTCGTGCCGGAGGGCCGGATCGATCCCCCGTCAGGCCACATGACGTCACCAGGCACCATCAGCGTCACCAACGAGACGTTCATCGCGCTGCTCTCGGACATCGTGCTCTCGATGAAGGTGCACGGCTTCGAGCACATCGTGCTCATCGGCGACTCCGGCGGCAACGTGCGCCCCATGCAGACCGTGGCCGATACGTTCACCAAGCAGTGGAGCGGCACGCCGCGCGTCATCCACGTGGGTGAACACTACGACTACAACACCGTCACGGCGGCCATGGAGGCCAAGGGGCTGATTCCGGCCGGCCGCAAGAGCGACGGCCTGCACGACGACCCGACGATCACCATGAACATGATGGTGACCGACCCGGAGTCTGTGCGGTGGGAGGCACGCGTCAAGGCCGGCAAGGCCACCATCGACGGCGTCTCGATCGCCGACCGCGACAAGGCGATCGCCATCGGCAAGGAGATCGTGGCGTTCCGTGCCCAGGTCACGGCCGCAGCGATCAGGAAGGCGACGGGGCGTTAACGGGCTTCCGATCGAGGCCCATCGTGATCGTCAGATCCGATGGGCCCGCATTCGCCAGTCCTGTGGCCCAGGTGCGATACGCGGGGAGAAAACGTCGCACGTAGTCCTCGATGGCCTCACGGCTGAGTCCGGGTTTGCCGGAGGCCTTCATCCGCTCCTCCGCTTCGACGCGCCACTCCAGCACAAACTCAGGCTCCGCCGCGCGCAGCACAATCCACCGATCGACGAGCGCGTACCACGCGGCATACTGCGCCAGCGCGTGATTCGCCGGCGCCATCCGCGGATCGGGCAGCGCTGACTCCGCCACCGGCGTGAAGCCGAGCATCCAGCCTTCGACCACGATCACGTCGAGCGGGCCCTCAACCACGCGCCACTCCGACTCGGGCGCGCGATCGCCACGCCCGCCGTGTGCGGATTTGTCGTAGACGGGGACCCGCACGGACGCACCCGCCGTGAGGCCCTTCAGCGCTCGCAGGACGTGTGTGCCCAACGCCAGGTCGTGTGTGCCGGGATAACCACGATGTTCCAGATACGGGTTGCCCGGATGGGCGGCCGCCAGCGCCAGTTGCCCCGCCCGCGTCAGATAAAAGTCATCAATCGACACGCCCGCGCCGCGCAGCCCACGCTCCGACAGCCGCCGCAACAGATGCGTCACCAGGGTCGTCTTCCCTGCGCCCTGCGGGGCCTGCAGCCCGACCACGAGCGGCCGTGTACGCGCAGCGGCGACCTGCGCAAAGACGAAGTCATGGACGGGTTGGTGCAGCGGAGCGAACTGCGGGTCGAGACTCATACCCGCGCGCGGTCGACGAGGATCGTGCGTTATGCGCATGGGCTGGCCACCGCCGCACCCTTCAGAAACTGTCGTCGTTGCACACGCACTCCCTTCACAGGTCCCATCATTGCGACCGCGACCCCGAGACGCAGTCGCACGCACACCGCGCATTCCACCACGCCCAGACGAGGGGAATCCAGAGCAGATTCGAAACAAGCAGATGCGCCATCTGAAGGAACAGCGGCGCCAGCAGCAACAGATTCACCGCGCCGAGTGCCGACTGCACCAGCACCGCCACAATCACGTAGCGGCGAGGACCCGCCTGCCTGGCCCCGCGGAACACCGGTGAGAGCCATGCCAGCCACAACACGCCGGTCGCCAGAATGATCGCCGCAATCGGATGCCAGATGCGCAACCGAATCAGGAAGTGTGAGGTCGGATCAAAATCCGCCGCGATGCCTTCCGCCAGTGAAGCGTGGGGAAACAACGTGTCCCCCAACGCCACCACCGCACCGGTCGACGCGACGATCAGCATGCCCAGGAGACAGAGCGTCAACCCCAGAACGGATGGGCGGGTGGGCGGGTGGGCGGCTGGGCGGTGTGCAAACCAGAGGGTCGTTGTGATCGCGCCGACGAGCAGCAACGTGTTGACGAGATGGCCGCCGACGTAGGCGGCCCGCAGGGCGGATGCATTGTCGGCGACCAGTTCCAGCAGCACGATGCCGGCCCCGATGGCGGCTTCGATGAGCATGAAGATCAGCGAAATCCACGCCCAACGACGCACGTCGCTGCCGGCAGGATACGCCCGGCGCGCCAGCACGACCATCCAGACCGCCATCAGCATCACCATGCCGCTGGTGATCCGGTGCACAAACTCGATCGTGGTCGCAAGGGTCGGCTCCAGCGGGACGACCGCGCCGTTGCAGAGTGGCCAGTGACTGCCGCAGCCGGCGCCTGACCCCGTGGCGCGCACAACCGCGCCCCAGACAATGACGAGCAGGGTCACCCCGAGCGTGGCCGAGGCAAAACGGAGAAAACGTGTGGTGGTCATGATCGGAGGACATCCCGCAGTGTGCGCAGGATCGTGTCAGCCTCGTTCGCGGCGAGACAACGCGACGTCGCCGAGTCGTACACCCACAACGCCTGAGCGTGGTGCTCGAACAACGCGCGGTAGCAAGTCGCTGACACCATGGCGCAGTTCGAAGTGTACACTCCAGAAACACCCATGGACTACCTCACCCACCGCACCGCGCGCCTCTCGACCGTGGCGCAGTGGGAGCAGTGGCACGCCCGGCTGGGGTTTGCCCGCCTGACACTGGCGGCGGCCATCGCCGGAACGTTCGCGATTGGCGGCTGGGACGCGCGGCCGTGGGCCGCACTGCTCGGGGTCCTGTTTATCGGCCTGCTCATCGTGCACAACCGGATCCTCGACGCGCGGGACCGCGCCCAGCGCGCGGTGGACTTCTACGACCGCGGGATTCGCCGCCTCAGACACGAATGGCCCGGGCACGGGGACGACGGCCGGCGCTTTGCGCCAGGGTCCGAACAACACTTGTACGCGGAGGATCTCGATATCTTCGGGAGTGGCAGTGCGTTCGAATTGATCGGTACCTGCCGCACGGAAGTTGGGCAGGCGACGCTGGCGGCGTGGCTGCTGGAGCCGGCATCACCTGAGGATGTGCGGGCGCGGCAGGAAGCCGTCCGGGAACTGGTGCCGCAACTCGACCTGCGCGAACGGCTCAACGTCGAAGGCGCAGTCATCGGCGCGCGGCTCCATCCAGATCGGCTGCGCGAGTGGGCCACAGCAGCGCCGATGATCGCATCAGGCCTGTTGCGAACCGTCGCCGCTCTCCTGCCACTGCTCCTCGCAGGCGCGGTGGCATGGAAGAGTGAAGGCGGGCCGCGTGGCCTGATCGAACTGGCGTTGATCGTCCAGGTGCTCGTGGCCCTGCTGCTGCGGCCACGTGTCCTCCAGGTCATTCATGCCGTGGACTCCCCGTCCCGCGACCTCGACCTGCTCGAACGCACCGCCCGTATCATCGAAACGTCGACGTTTACGTCGCCGAAACTGGTGGCCCTGCAGTCGTCGCTCCGGCTCGGTGCCTCGACGGCAATCCGGCAGTTGTCGCAGCTGGTCGCGTTGCTCTCGTCGAGACGCAACGTCATCTTCGCGCCCATCTCGGGCCTCCTGATGTGGGCCACCAATCTCGCGTTTGTGGTGGAGGCCTGGCGCGGGCGCCACGGACACGCCGTGCCGAAGTGGCTCGACGCCATCGGCGAGTTCGAAGCGCTCGCGGCCCTGGCCGGATTCGCCGCCGAACATCCGGACTACGTGTTCCCCGCAGTGGCCGACTCGCCATCACCACACTTCGACGCCACGGCACTCGCGCATCCGCTGCTGCCGGCGTCCGCGGTGGCCAATGACGTGGCCTTCGGCGGCGCTGCCCCCGCACTGCTCCTCGTGAGCGGATCAAACATGTCCGGCAAGAGCACGTTCCTGCGCGCGATCGGCCTGACGACGGTGCTGGCACAGATGGGCGCTCCAGTGCGCGCGCGCGGCTGCACGCTGTCGCCGCTGGCCATCGGCGCCTCCATTCGTGTCCTGGATTCGTTGCAGGAGGGTCACTCGCGGTTCTACGCTGAAATCCTCCGCCTCAAACACATCGTCGACCTCGCGCGCGAGTCGGGAGGGCGGATGGTGTTCCTGCTCGATGAAATGCTCAGCGGCACGAACTCGCACGATCGGCGGCAGGGGGCTGAAGGCATCCTGCGCGGCCTCACGGAGATCGGCGCGATCGGTCTGGCCACCACACATGACCTCGCGCTGGGCGACATCGTGCAGACCATGGGGGCGGGCGCGGCCCAGATGCATTTCTCGGATGTGTTTGATGCCGGCACCCTGCAGTTTGACTATCAGCTGCGACCGGGGCCCGTGCGCAGCAGCAACGCCCTCGCGCTGATGCGATCGATCGGGCTGGACGTCGACCGGTGATCCTGCCAATCCTCTTCGTGTATGCGGCGACCCGCGCCTTCTGGTGGGCGACCAGTGAACCGTGGTTCTGGAACACGCTGCTCTGGATGGACACCCTCAAGCTGGTGATGTGGGTGCCGGCGTCGATCCTGATGGTGAAGATGCTCCGGCGCGGGTCATGGCAGGACACCGTGGCCGAATTGGGACTCACCACGCCGGCGTGGCACGGTACACGCCTCGCCATTGCGGCCACGTTGCCCATGGCCGCGATGATTCTCAGCTCCTACCGGGTCCGGTTTGATCCCGAGTCGCTGCTGGGCACCGCCCTCCTCGGACCGTTCGCGGAAGAAGTGCTGTACCGCGGATTCCTGTTCCAGCAACTGTGGCATCGCGCGCGGTGGCCCGTGTGGGCCGCCGCCCTCGGCAGCGCCCTCGTGTTCGCGCTGGCGCATCATCCGAACCTCGACGAAACGCTCGTGCTGGGGTTGCTCCGCAACGAACTCGGCGCCCAGCTGGCCGTCATTGGTCCTCCGACGCTGGTCACCATCGCCGGGGGCTGCCTGTTCGCCTGGGTCACCTGGCGGTGGCGCAGCCTGTGGCCGGCCATCGCGCTGCACGGCGCGATCAATTTCTGGTGGGATCTCGCGCCGAACAGTCCGGGCTCACTCGTGGCCGGAGCCACCCAGGGCATCGCGCTCGCGCTGGTAGTGTTGCTGACCTGGCGTCTGACCTCTGCGCGCAGTGTCAGCCCTGCGGGTCAAACTTCGGATCCCGATGACTCCAGTCCTCGGGTGTCGCCACCTTCTCGTTGATCCACTCGATCACGGCGGCCCAGCCGAGGCTTTCGGGATCGTGGCGCAGGTACCCTTCCACCACCGCAAGAATATGGAATCCCTGTGAAATCTGGAACGACACCGTCGGATCGTTGAGGGTGCCCTTCGCCACCTGAATCGCGTACTGCTCGGCCGACATGTCTTTCGCGTGGGTGTGATACCCACGCAGCCGCGCACCGGCGCGAATACGCAACAGCCCCCGCTGCTCCACCAGCGCCCGGCGGGCGTTGTACAGGAGTTTGCCGACTCCCAGTCCCCGGCGTTTGGGGTGTGTCATCACCTCGGCGCCATACAACGTGCGCCCCTTCTCCGGGTCGTGGTTGGTGAACATCCCCGCATCCGTGAAACTCGTCCAGTTCTCTGTGAACTTGTAGTCGTCCCACCACACGATGAGGCTGGCAGCCATCCCGATCACCACCTGTGTGTCGTCGTCGACCACCACGAACTGGCCTTCGGGAAAGATGTCGAGATGGGATTGCAGCTGGGCCTTCGACCAGGGCGGCGAGCCCGGATACACGAGTTGCGTCAGGGCCTGAATCCCATCGAAGTGTTCAGGGCGGGTGTTGACGACGTGGTACGGACCTTTGAGTGGGCTCACAAATTCACCATTTCCAGATTGGCGGCCGGCCCTCGAGGAGCACGTAGTCTGTGGCTGTCCACACCAGCGACTCGACCTGATCGGCAAACTGCTCAAAACGCTCGACGGGGCGGATGTATTACCACAGCGCGGCGATGCGGATTCGGGACATACGGCGGGGTATCCGAATTGCTTACAGAAGTCTTACATTCGTCCCGCGCTGGGGCTGGTATCGTCACCAGCATGACAGTCAAGACGGTTTCGGTGAATCAGCGGGTCGGGTTGCGTTCGGGCGGCACGGGCACGATGGCCGGCGCCAAGAAGAACCGGTACAGCAAGGTCTCCTGGACCACCGCATTTTTCATGACCCTCTTCCACATCGGCGCGGTGTGGGCACTGTTCGACTTCACCTGGTCGGGCGTGGTCGTGCTGCTGGTCACCTACTACATCTCCCTCGCGTGGGGCATCGGCATGTCCTATCACCGGCTGCTGACGCACCGGTCATACAAGACGCCGAAGATCGTGGAGTACTTCCTCACGATTTGCGCAACGCTGGCGCTTGAAGGCGGCCCCCTCTTCTGGGTCGCGACGCACCGGCGTCATCACCAGCACTCGGACTCCGACCACGACCCCCACACGCCCCGCCACGGCGGCTTCTGGGCGCACATGGGCTGGATCATGTTCGGCGACGCGCAGCACAACAACGTGACGATGCCGGCGAAGTATGCGCCGGATCTGGCGAAGGACAAGTTCCACGTGTGGTTGAGCTCCTATCACTGGGTGCCGCTGACCGTGCTGGGCTTCGCGCTGTGGGCCATGGGTGGCTGGAACTGGGTGCTGTGGGGCGTGTTCCTGCGGACGACGCTTGGCCTGCACTCGACGTGGCTGGTCAACTCCGCGACGCACCTCTGGGGCGGCCGTCGCTTCCAGACGCGTGACGACTCCCGCAACAACTGGTGGGTCGCCCTGCTGACGTTCGGTGAAGGCTGGCACAACAACCATCACGCGCACCCGACCTCGGCCGCCCACGGGCTGGCGTGGTACGAAATCGACCTCACCTACCTGCATATCCGCGCCCTGCAGCTGCTGGGCCTGGCCACCGACGTGAAGCGCGTCCGTGTGGACGAGGAAATGCAGGAAGAAGCGGCGTAGGTGCCCGCGCTGATTCGATAGAATCAGCCCGATGTCCGTTGCACCAGGCCGGCAAGGCGCTATCGCGTTCTTCGTGACGTTCTGCGTCCTGCTGGTCGCACTGGCCGTTGCGCTCAACGTTCAGTGGGTCATGCAGAGCTGGCGGCAGGCCGTACCGCTGGTGCTGGGCATCCTGGTCTTCGCCGCGATCATCGCCGGCATCATCATCTACACCATCTTTCTCGTCCGCGAGATCCGGCAGAACGAACAAAAAGATGCGTTCATCAACGCCGTCACGCACGAACTGAAGACCCCGGTCACGTCCATCCGCCTGCATCTTGAGACCCTGAAGTCCCGTGAGAGCGCCATCCCCGAGGACACGCGGCGCCAGTTCTACACCGTGATGCTCGAAGACACTGATCGCCTCATGCAGACGATCGAACAGGTGCTGCGCGCCGGTCAGTTCGGCAAGACCCTGCTGCACAAGGAACGCGTGGACCTGGTGGCGCTGACCGATGAGTGCATCGCGTTGACGCGCACCCGTCGTCACCTGACGAAGCCGCAGCTGCGACGCGTGGCGTTTGCGGGGGATGACCGGCCTGCGGAGATTCTTGGCGACCCGTCGGCGTTGCGCGCGGCGATTGTGAACCTGCTCGACAATGCCGTGAAATATTCGGGCGAGACGATTGAGGTGTCCGTGGAAGCCGGTGTGATCGGCGACTGGGGCGTGGTGCGTGTCACCGATCGGGGTGCGGGATTTACGCCGGCCGAAGGGGCGCGGCTGTTCAAGCGGTTCTACCGGGTGCCTGGCGCCCTGACGCAGCGCATCAAGGGCACGGGCCTCGGTCTCTTCATCGTTCACAACACCGCCACACAGCATGGCGGCCGGGCATCGGCATCAAGCCCGGGGCCGGGCAAGGGCGCAACGTTTGTGTTTGAAATCCCGGCCGCCCCTGCGCAGCCGGCGGCGTAATCCCATGGCGTACATCCTGATTTGTGAAGACGAGCCACACATCGCGTCCGGTGTGAAGTTCAACCTTGAGGCTGAAGGACACCAGGTCACGGTGGCTGAGACCGGCGAGGACGCGCTGGCTCGCGTGGCGGCGGCTCCGGACGGCGTGGATCTGCTGATCCTGGATGTCATGCTGCCAGGATGTGATGGTTTTCAGGTCGCGCAGACGTTGCGGTCTCGTGGCTGGTTGCATCCGATTCTGATGTTGACGGCCCGGGGGCGGGCGGAAGACGTCCTGCGGGGATTTGAAGCCGGCACAGACGACTACCTGCCAAAGCCCTTCGACCTCGCGATTCTTGTCGCGCGGGTGAACGCGTTGCTCCGGCGGCAGAAGTGGAAGGCCACGCCGCCTCCGCCTGATGCCTTCAGCTTTGCCGGCCGGACGGTCGACTTCGGCGCGCAGGAACTGCGCGTGGGCCACACGGTGCACCCGCTGACGCTGATGGAAGTGAACCTGCTGCGGTATCTCGTCCAGCGCGACGGCCAGACCGTGTCGCGGAAGCAGTTGCTCGCCGACGTGTGGAACGTGCACGAGGACACCGACACTCGCGCGATCGATCACTTCATGTCGCGTCTGCGCAAGTACCTCGGCGAATCAACGACACACCCGACACATCTCCTCACGGTCAGAGGAGTGGGATATCGGTTCGAGTCCGGGGCGCAATAGGTCCAGGGTCCAGGGTTCTGGAGGGCGCCGCCAGCGCGTCGTATCACCGGCTGTGGCCTCCGCGACCGATGCGTCCCGCGCGCACGGGACCGCAGAACACACTGGGGTCGGAATTCTATTTGCCGGTCACCTTGTACAACTTGGTCGCCGTCCGCACGTAGAGGCTCGTCGCATCCGCTGCTGGCGTGGCGAGGCTCATTTCGCCGAAGCTGTTCTTCGCGAGTTCCTTGTATTCATCCGCCGCCTCGAAGACCACCACATCGCCGTCTTCGCTGGTCGCGTAGATGCGGCCCTGGCTCGCCAATGGTGAGGCCGAAAAGGTCAGGCCCCCGCCGCCCACACGGGCCTTGTAGAGTTCCTTTCCGGTTTCCGCATCGGCCACCTGCAGGATGCCGTTGTCGTTGATCGAATAGACGCGACCGCGATACACCAGCGGCGATCCGGTGTAGGCCGCAAACCTCGGCTGGAACCAGGACACGAACTCACTGGATGTCGCCCCCTGCGCCAGCGAAATGTCGCCTGACGCGCCGGGTTTCACGGCGAAGAGTGGACGATTGGTTTCGCCCTGCGATCCCGACCCGACAAACAACATGCCGCCCGCAGCGACAGGACTCGGCGTGGCTTGCGTCATGCCGCGCATCCTCCAGAGTTCCTTGCCATCCAGGCCGTAGGAGATCACAAGCCCCTTGCCGATGGTGACAATCTCGGTGCGGCCGCCGTGCGTCCAGATGAACGGGGTTGCCCAGCCGGACTTCATACGCGTTTCAAACGCCGACCGATCAACCGACCAGACCTCGGTGCCCGTTCGGGCATCAAGGGCCGTCAGGAACGACCGGCCTTCGGTGTCGTGCATCTGATACACCCTGCCGCCATGCACCACGGGCGACGATGCGGTACCGAAGTCGAGGTAGATCGGCTGCGGTGGCCAGGCCTTCTTCCACACCAGTGTGCCGTCCATCGTGTAGGCGTACACGCCGACGTTGCCGCCAAACGACGCGTAGATTCGCTCGCCGTCGGTGGCCGGTGTCTCGGACGCGTAGGTATTCTTCCGGTGGCGTCCACCCGCCGGTACGCCTTTGAATGCTTCGTGCTGCCAGGCGACTTTGCCAGTCCTGGTGTCCAGCGCGTAGACCACGTACTGCACCTCGGTGGCTTCTGCTGACAGTTCGATGTCGCGTGCCGTCACCAGTCTGTTGACTTCCTCCGGCGGCAATCCCTTGGCGGTGAGTTCGGCGACGTAGTCGTTGCCATAGATGCCCGTGGAGGGCGCCTTGAACTTGCCGGCATTAATCGCCGCAGTCACAAACACGCGATCACCCCAGACAATCGGTGACGACCAGCCGCGCCCGGGAATCTCGGCTACCCACGACACGTTTTCGGTGGGCGAGAACTTCAGCGGCAGCGTGGCACCATCGGCCACTCCCGCCGCACCGGCACCCCGGAACTGGGGCCAGCCGCCCGATGGCGCCTGACCCACCACTGTCACCACCCCGGCACACACCAGGGCCAACGCACCGATCAGAACGTGTCGCATGGTTGGATCGTGGCCGGAAACGCTCCAGCTGGCAAGCGTCTGTACACGAACGGACGAATTCAGTCCGCGATCCGCCGGCGCGGGTTCATGGTTCATCGGTTCATGGTTCATGGTGCCGTCCAGGGTTCAGGATGCTGCGTGCTTGGTGACGCAAGAATCGTGCCCGGCCCGGGCCAAGCACGATTCTTGCGCGCAGCCCTGGGAAGGCGTCACCGTCCCGGGCGCGCGGGGCCACGGACTGCGGACCAGCGGACCGCGGACTGGAATATGCTTGGCCGAGTGAGGTGCGCACTATGGGTTTGATGGATCTGATCAAGGGCGAGTTCATTGACGTCATCGAATGGAACGATGACTCCCGCGACACGCTGACGTGGCGGTTCCCGGACGAAGACAAGGCCATCAAGAACGGCGCCCAGCTCATCGTCCGCGAGTCGCAGGCCGCGCAGTTCATGTATCTGGGCGAGTTCGGCGACCTGTTCGGCCCGGGCAAACACTCCCTCGTCACCGACAACATCCCCGTTCTCACCAAACTGAAGTCGTGGAAGTACGCCTTCAACGTGCCGTTCAAGGCCGACGTGTTCTTCGTCACCACGCGTCTGTTCACCGGCAACAAGTGGGGCACGGCCAACCCTGTCATGATGCGCGACGAAGACTTCGGCATCGTGCGGCTGCGTTCGTACGGCACGTTTGACTTCCGCATCACCCAGCCGGCCCTCTTCATCAAGGAAGTCGCGGGTTCCGATCATCAGTTCCGCCTCGACGAGTTTGCCGACACGATGCGGTCGCGCATGGTGTCGCTCTTCAGCGAAGCGCTCGCCGAATCCAAGATTCGGGCGCTGGACATCGCCACGCGCTACTCCGAACTCGGCGAAGCCCTGTTGCCGCTCATCAACGGCGCACTGTCGTCGAAGTACGGCCTCGAGCTCACCAGCTTCATTGTGGAGAACGTCTCGGTGCCGCCGGAGGTGGAGTCGGCGATCGACAAACGGTCGAGCATGGCGGCCGTGGGCAATCTCAACGACTACGTGAAGTTCCAGATGGCGCAGGGCATGGCCAGCGGCAACGGCGGCGCGGGCGGCACGGCCGCCGAACTCGCCGTCGGCTTCGGCATCGCGCAGCAGATGATGAAGGAAGGCTTCGCCTCACCCAACCCCACCCAACCATCCCTTCTTTCCCCCGCCGACGTCGCCGCCCGTCTCGGCGTGCCGGAGGCTGACGTGATGGCGATTCTCGAGAGCGGCGAGCTGAAGGCAAAGAAGATTGGTGCCAGCTGGCGCGTCACGCAGTCCGCCCTCGACGCGTACCTCGCGTAATGACGCAGATTGCAGCGAGGGAGAAACACGCGTGCCCTTCCTGCGGCGCGCAGGCGGAGTGGAATCCTGCGAAGCAACTGCTGATTTGCCCCTTCTGCGGCACGGAGTCTCCATACGAAGGCCACAAGGCCGGAGGCGTGGTCGAGGAACTCGACCTCCTGGCCATGCTCCGGTCGCTGCCGGAGTCGGAGAAGGGCTGGGACACCGCGCGTCGCAGCGTGCAGTGTCAGAGCTGCAAGGCCGTGATGGTCTTCGACCCGGCGAAGGTCGGCAAGAACTGCGAGTTCTGCGGCTCCCCCGCGTTGGTGGATTACGACGACGCGCAGGCGCCGGTGCGGCCGCAGAGTCTGCTGCCGTTTGTCGTCTCGCAACATGATGTGCGAGACCAGATGAAGCGCTGGTATGCGAGCAAGTGGTTTGCGCCGAACGCGTTCAAGACGAAGTCGCTCGTCGACCAACTCCACGGTCTCTACATCCCCTACTGGACGTTCGACGCGAGCGTGCACTGCCCGTGGACCGCGGAAGCCGGGCACTACTACTACACGACCGAGACCTATCGCGATAGTCAGGGCCGCACGCAGACGCGCCAGAAACGCCACACCCGCTGGGTACCGGCCGCCGGCGAGATCGACCACGTGTTTGACGACGAACCGGTGCCTGGCACGAAAGGCGTCGACCACCGCTTGCTCCGCGCCGTGGAACCGTTCCCCACGCAACAGGCCGTGCCCTACAACACCGCGTTTCTCTCCGGCTTTGTGGTGGAGCGCTATCAAATCGATCTCGAGGAAGCCACCAAGGCCTCGCTGCAGCAGATGCACTCGCACCTGCAGGGGCTATGCGGAGCGCAGGTGCCGGGTGATACCTATCGCAACCTGGTGATTGACCCCGACTTCTCGAAGCAGACCTTCAAGCACCTGCTTGTGCCCGTCTGGCTCCTGACCTACAAGTACGGCGCCCGGTCGTTCCAGGTCGTGGCAAACGGCTCCACCGGCGCCATCGCCGGTGACTATCCGAAGAGTTTCTGGAAAATTGCCGGCGTCGTGGCGCTCGCGCTCATCGTCGTACTCACCATCATCGCGCTGAGCCTGTAACCCGCCCAACCACCCACCTGCCCACCTGCCCAGCTAGAATGTGTCTGTGAAAGTTCGTCTGGCGTTTCTTGGGTGCGGCTACATCACGAAGGTACACAGCCGGAATCTGCGTTCTCTGGGCGCCGATGTCGAATGCTCGTACGCGAGCCGCGATCTGAGCAAGGCGGAGGAATTCAAACGCCGCTACCAGGGCGCGGCCGCCTATGGCAGCTACGAGGCGGCCATCAGGAGCGACCAGGTGGACGCGGTGGTCATCGCGGTGCCGCCGAAGTATCACCTGGGCCTCACGCTGCAGGCGCTGGCGGCGGGCAAACACGTCGTGCTCGAAAAACCCGCGCTGCTCACAATGGCCGACTACGAAACGGCACTGGCCGCCCGCAACGCCGCCGGCAAGGTCATCATCGTCGGCGAAAACGATCACTACAAGCCGCTGGCGGTGCGCCTCAGGAAGTTGCTGGCGGATGACGTCATTGGCGACATGTTGTTCGGCCATTTCACGACCTTGGCGAAGATGCCGAAGAAGGCGGACGACTGGCGCAACGACGAGTCGATGGCCGGTGGTGATGCGTTCTTCGAGGAAGGCATCCACTGGCTGCACATCGCCGGCAGCCTTGGCCCGAAGATCGTGACGATCCATGGCTATCGTCCCCCACCACGGCTGGATGGTCCGGACAAGCGCATCAAGAGCATGCTCGTCGCGTTCAACTACGACAACGGCGCAGCCGGCGCGCTCTACTACTCCCGCGAAGTGCCGTCACTGCTGCGCGGGCTCCGTTGGTCGAAGCTGTTCGGACGCGACGGCATCATCACGTTTGAGTCCAACGGCGTGTTTGTGCTCGTGCGCGGCAAACACTGGATTCCGAAGGTCTTGTTCCCCGGCTTCAGGGACATCCGCGGCTATCAGGCGATGTATCGCGATTTCGTGCATGCGATCCGCACGGGCACCCAACCCGAGATGAGCCTGGAACGCGCGATCGAAGACCAGAAGCTGATGGACCAGGTCTACGCGAGTCTCTGACGCGCGAGCGCGACCCACTCGCGCAGACTGTTCACGAACCATAGGCGCGTGGCTTTCGGGAGGTCGTCGACGCTGACGATGGCCTCCACGACCCGACCAGTGTCGAGCAGATGCTGGCGGAAGATTCCCGCCAGCAGGCCGCAGGTGCGCGCCGGGGTGACCAGTCGGCCATCGAGTTCAAGCACCACGTTCCCGCGCGTGAACTCCGTGAGCTCACGGCGCTCGTTCCACAGCAACACATCCCACGCCTCAGGATGCTCTGCCTTGTGGCAGTCATACACCTCGCGCCTCGTCGTCTTGTGGAACAGCCAGTGATTAGAGGAATCCACGGGCGACGACGCGAGCGCGAAGGACGGATTCGCAGGCGTGGGGTCGAGGGGTTCGGAGGTCCAGGTCATTCTGCCAACGCGCGAAAGACAGAGGCGGACGCGCGCCTCGCCGATGGGCAGGTGGGCGACTGGGTGGGTGGGCGGGTGAAATCCGAAGTACGCGGCTGACGCCTTCAAACGGGCAAGATGGGCGTCGAGACGCACGTACTCGCCGTTTTCGAATCGCAACGTTTCGATGAGCGAGAACGGTGGTCGAACTTCGAGGCACGCGGCTTTCTGCATGGCTTCGGCGTGTTCGTCGGCAGCGGTCGAGTCCCAGGTGATGCCGCCGCCGACGCCATACTCGGCGTGACCGGTCGGACGATGGACCGTGATGGTACGAATGCCGACGTTGAACGTCGCGCGACCGTCGGGGGAGGCGTAGCCGATTGCACCGCAATACACGCCGCGTGGCGCATGTTCGAGTCCGGCAATCAGGCGCATGCTGCTTGATTTTGGCGCGCCGGTGATCGAACCGGCGGGAAACAACGCGCGGAAGATGTCGGTCAACGTGGTGTCAGGCCTCAGCCTTCCTTCCACGGTGGAGACCATCTGCCACACCGTCGGATACCGATGCACGTCAAACATTGACGTCGCCTGCACAGACCCGACCTGACAAACACGGGTGAGGTCGTTGCGGCAGAGGTCCACGATCATCACGTTCTCCGCACGGTTCTTCGCGGACGTGCGCAGCGACTCCCCCATCGCCAAATCTTCCTCATCCCACCGTCCTCTCGGCGCCGTGCCCTTCATCGGCTTCGTGACCAGCCGATCACCGTCGCGATGGAAGAACAACTCAGGCGACAACGACAACACGGTCCACTCGTCTGTCTCGATCAGGGCGGCGTATGGGACCTGTTCGGCGGAGGCGAGGTGGGAATACAGATCGGAAATGGAGCACGCGGGCTTCAGCCCGCGTGATATCCCAGGGGCTAAAGCCCCTGGGCTCCGAAGGCCAGCCCCTGGGCTCCGAAAATCCGCGTGCAGACGGAACGTGTAGTTGATCTGATAGGTCTCGCCGTCGGCGATGGCTTCGCGGATGGTCGCCACGCCTTCGCGGTAGGCATCGCGGGACAGTTGTGGTGTCCATTCGACAGAGCCCGCCTGGGCATCACCTGACGGTACGAGGGGCTCGGCATCGCGAAGTTCGCGAAAGACACCGAAGCAGACCAGCGGCACAGGGCCGGCGGGCTGCGTCAGAAGTGCGGAGTCGAAGGCCGAGGCCGCTTCGTAGCCCACCCAGCCCGCGATGTGGAATCCGTCGCGCAGGGCCTGCTCTGCCGCAGCCATGACCGGGGCGACCTCGGCAATCGTGTGCGCGGTCAGCACGGCGACCGGCGCGTCACACTGCACCGGCCGGCCGTCGGCCAGAAAATCAAATCGCGCGCGCACGCTTCAGTGTAGCCCTGCCGTCGCTACCTCGGTGCGCGAAGATACCGCAGCAGGTCGCTGTCTGTGGCGAGCACGAAGTACGTCTTGCCGTCGATCACACGTTCATACGTCTCAAGCGACTTGAAGAACGCATAGAACTCGGCATCACGGCCATACGCTTCGGCATAAATCGCCGTCGCTTCGGCGTCGGCCTTGCCGCGGATCTCCTGCGCCTGGCGATAGGCCTCGGACTGAATCTTCTGCAGGTCACGCTGGCGTTCACCCTGAATGCGCGCGGCCTCGCCTTCGCCCTCAGACCGGAACCGCTCGGCGATGCGCCGGCGCTCGGCAATCATGCGCGCGTATACGTCCTTCGCGACTTCGTCCACGTAATTGATGCGCTTCAGTCGGATGTCGAGCACCTCAATGCCGAGGTCAGCCGTGCGCGCCTGCGCTGCCGTCAGAATGCTCTTGGCAATCGCCCGGCGGCCCATGGCGATTTGCTCAAGCACGATGCGGTCTTCTTCACTTTCGATCGGGATGTCCGCCGCAGTCCGGTTGCTCGCGCGCACCAGTTCGATCAGGTCGTAGCTGGCGACCGCATTCCGCGTTTCGCCGTCGAGGATGTCATCAAGCCGCGACTGCGCACCGCGTTCATCCCGCAGACGCTGGAAGAACTTCAACGGGTCTGTGATGCGCCACCGCGCATACATGTCCACCCAGATGAAGCGTTTGTCCTTGGTCGGCATCTGATTCGGGCTGCCGTCCCACTCAAGGAACCGCTTCTCGAACGAATTGACGCGCTGAATGAACGGAATCTTGAAGTGCAATCCCGGAGCAGTCACCGGATTCCCGCGGGGCTGACCGAACTGCGTGATGATGACCTGCTGCGTCTCGGACACCAGATAGGTGGACGACGTCCAGACAATCAGCGCCAGCAGCGTAAGGGCGAGTTTGACGACGGTGGAACGCATTATTGCCCCCCTCCCGGCCGCGACGCCGGCGGCGTCAGCAGCCCCTTGAGCGCGTCGCCCGGCAACACGGGAATCACGGTCGTGGTCCCCTTGTCGGAGAACACCTTGTTCCCCACCTGCGGCAACACCCGCTGCATCGTTTACAGATACAGCCGCCGGCGCGTCACTTCTGGGGCACGGCGATACGCCTCGTAGACCGCCTTGAATCTCGTCGCGTCGCCCTGCGCGCCGTTCACACGTTCGAGTGCGTACCCTTCGGCCTGGAGAATCGCCTGCGAGGCTTCGCCCTTGGCGCGCGGCACCACCTTGTTGTATTCGGCCAGCGCCTCGTTGATGAGTCGATCGCGCTGCTGTTGCGCCTGGTTGACTTCATCCCACGACGGCTTGACCGGATCGGGCGGCGTCACATCCTGCAGCACGATTTGCTCGATGATGATGCCCATTTCGTATTGGTTGACCATCTCCTGAAGCAATCGTTCGGAAGTGGTCGCGATTTCCTGACGACCAACCGTGAGCACTTCGGTTACCGTGCGATCGCCAACCACTTCGCGCATGACGGCCTGACTCATACTCCGGAACGTGTCGGTGATGTCCCGCACCCTGAAGAGGTAGTTGTACGGGTCAGTCACCCGGTACTGCACGACCCACTCGACGACCGCGACGTTGAGGTCACCGGTCAACATCACGGATTCACCGTTGAAGTCCGCCGCCGAATACCGTGTCGATGTGCCTGCGGCGACGGTGCGGAACCCGAACTCCTCCTTCAGTTGCCGCTGTACCGGCACACGAAGCACGTCTTCGATGAACGGAAACTTGAAGTGCAGCCCAGGCTCGGTGGTGCGCACCATCTTGCCGAGCCGCAGCACAAGGCCGACTTCCTCAGGACGGACCTGGAATGCGGTGCTCGTCAGCACCATCAGCGTAAAGAGACTAATGACGGCGTTCCGTACAAACTTGCCAGTCAGCCAGACCGGCGGCTTGATCTGTCCGGCATCGGGCAGATTGCGCGCCCAGCCCATCGGACCTCGCGGCGTCTCGTCGTCGAAAATGCTCATGGGTTCCCGCAGTGTGAGAGCGTATCAGACAACAAAGGGCGGCGGGGATCACTCCCCGCCGCCCTCGACTGGCGCGCTGCAAACCAGCGCGCCCTACTGCCTCCCGCACTGCGGACTGCGGACTGCGGACTGATTTAGTACCGGTAATGATCCGGCTTGTACGGACCGTCCACCGGCACGCCGATGTACTTCGCCTGCTCCGGCGTGAGCTTCGTGAGCTTGACGCCGAGTTTGTCGAGGTGCAGACGCGCCACCTTTTCGTCGAGGTGCTTCGGCAGCACGTAGACCTTCTTCTCGTACTTCGAGGTGTTGTTGAACATCTCGATCTGCGCGATCACCTGGTTGCTGAAGCTCGCGGACATGACGAAGCTGGGATGACCGGTCGCACACCCGAGGTTGAGCAGGCGGCCTTCCGCCAGCACGAGCACGCTGTGGCCGTCCGGGAACACGAACTCATCAAACTGCGGCTTGATGTTGATGCGCTCGACGCCCTTCTTCTTCAACCCGGCCATGTCGATCTCGTTGTCGAAGTGGCCGATGTTGCCGACGATGGCCTTGTCCTTCATTTTGGCCATGTGGTCCACCGTGATGATGTTGTGGTTGCCGGTGGCCGTGATGAAAATGTCGGCCGTCGCCACCACGTCTTCGAGGGTGGTGACCTGGTACCCTTCCATCGCCGCCTGCAGCGCGCAGATCGGATCGATTTCAGTGATGATCACGCGCGCGCCCTGGCCCTTGAAGGCCTGCGCACAGCCCTTGCCGACGTCGCCGTACCCGAGCACGACCGCGACCTTGCCCGCGAGCATCACGTCGCTCGCGCGCAGGATGCCGTCGGTCAGTGAGTGGCGGCAGCCGTACAGGTTGTCGAACTTCGACTTGGTGACCGAGTCGTTGACGTTGATGGCCGGGAACAGCAGCGTCCCTGCGTTCATCATTTCGTAGAGGCGATGCACGCCCGTGGTGGTCTCTTCGGTCACGCCCTTGATGTCCTTGGCGACCTTCGTCCAGCGACCCCGGTTCTCCTTGAGCTGCGTGCGGAGCAACTCGAGGATCACGCCCCACTCCTCGGGGTCCGTCTCTGCGTTGAACGCGGGCACCGCGCCGGCCTTCTCGAACTCGACGCCCTTATGGACGAGCATCGTCACGTCGCCGCCGTCGTCGAGAATCATGTTCGGACCGGAGCCGTCGGGCCACATCATGGCCTGCTCCGTGCACCACCAGTACTCCTCGAGCGTTTCACCCTTCCAGGCGAACACGGGGATGCCGCGCGGCTTGGCGACCGAACCCTCGGGCCCGATCGCCACACCGGCCGCCGCGTGATCCTGCGTCGAGAAGATGTTGCACGAGACCCAGCGCACGTCGGCGCCGAGTGCGCTCAGCGTTTCCATCAGGACGGCCGTCTGGATCGTCATGTGGAGCGAGCCGATGATCTTCGCGCCCTTGAGCGGGAACTGGCCCTTGTATTCGGCACGGATGGACATGAGGCCGGGCATTTCGAACTCGGCCAGGCGGATTTCCTTGCGGCCCCAGTCGGCCAGACTCAGGTCGGCCACTTTGAACGGAAGTCGCCCGGCGGCCTTCGCCAGGTCAAACGCGTGCGGTGTCATCGTTGCGGTTGTCATCACTGTCTCCTTAAGTGCGAATCAAAAACCTTATTCACAACGAGGCATGGAGGACTGGGAGTTTCTTATTTTGAAAGAAAACTCTCAGCACTCCACGTCTCGTTGTGAACTTTTCTTACCGACTGCTACGAACAACCCGGGGCCCTTGGCGCCGGGGTCTTCGGGCAGGTGCCTCACTGTTGACGTGCCGAAGCCTGCCTGTGTCAGGAACTTGCGCATCTGGTCGTCACCAAAGCCGAGCCAGACGTGGCCCATCTGCTGGCGGTATTCCTCGTGGTGATGGATCGTCATGTCCACGATGAGCAGACGGCCACCGGGTTTGAGCACGCGGCACGCTTCGGTCAACGCGGCCACCGGGGACGGCACATGGTGCAAGACGAGCATCAGCACTGCGGCATCAAGCGTCGCGTCCTTGATCGGGAGCGCTTCGAGCGTGCCGAGGCGCCATTCAACATTGCGGAGCGCCGCAGCCCGCACACGCGCGGATGCCAGCATTTCTTCCGACGCATCGACGCCAATCACTTTCCCGACGTGCGGAGCGAGTGTGGCCGCCGCAACGCCGGTGCCGCAGCCGAGGTCACCCACGACCCAGGTATCGTCGAGCAGACTCAGCAGCGCCGTTGAGAGGAAGTCGCGGCCGAAGAGATCGTCGCGGACGCCATCCCACTGACCGGCGGTCGTCGCAAAAAACCGTTGCGAGGTCGCCGTCCGGAGCTTCAACACGCGGTCGCGACGTCGGGCATCCTGCGCGGCGCTCGGACGGTCTGCCACCTGCTCACGCGCGATGCGCCACAGCTGTTCACGGGAGTCATCCTTGAGGGCCAGCGTGTAGTACCGGCTCGTCCCATCCCGGCGGGACGCCAGCCACCCGGCGTCGGCCAACACTTTGAGCTGACGGCTGACAGTCGACTGCGGCAACTGCACCACTGTGCACAGCTCCGACACGGTCAACTCGTGATCCTCCACCACGGCCAACATGCGGCAGCGGGTGGCGTCGGCCAGCGCCGACAGCGAATCGAGGAGCAACGGGGCAGCAGGCATCAATCCGTAAATCCGGATATAAGGATATGACATAAAGCCGCCGCCGTCAACCGGCGTCCGGCCGTCATGGGTCCCCGCATCATGGCGCCGTGATGGGTACACCGCCGCGCTGGTCGAGGTGCCACCCACTGGCAGGGCCAGCCAGCGTTGCCAGACGACCTGACAGGTCAGGGCGGCAGAACCTGATGCGGCAACGACAAGAAGCCATAATTTATCGCTTTTTAGCATCACTCACATTAGATTTAGCTTTGTTAAGCGACTATTTATGCTAGTTTGTTCCGCATGGCATCCACCACACCGCTCCGCGACTTCCTCGAAATCCCCTACGACAAACTCGAAGAGATGAACCTGGCGACCAAGGAGGCCCGGGTCAAGCGCACGCCCGTACACAAGGCACGCGAGCGCCAGATGAGGTACCTCACGGATGAAAAGCGGATCAAGGCCGTGACGGTGGTGTTTTCCGACCTTGAAGGACGCATGCACGCCCTCGACTACGACAAGAAGTTTCTGCTCAAGTCGGCCGACAACCTGACGTTTGACGGATCCTCGATTCGGGGCTTCTCGCAGCAGGCAGAGTCGGACCTGCGACTGTCGATCGACTGGCCGGCGTTTTACATGCTGCCGTCGGATGTGTTTGGTCCCGGCAAGGCCCTCGTGTTTGCCGACGTGCTTGAGAAGGACGGCACCCCGTACGTCGCCGACCTGCGTTCGCGGCTGAAGGCGTTCACCGACTCGCGGTTCAAGAAGGACAGCTCGGTCTTCAACGCGGCAATGGAGATTGAGGGCTTCCTGTTCAAGGGCCGTGATGCCGAGCGCCACTTCCACGAGACCGGCGCGTTCGACCTCATCAGCACCGGCGGGTATTACCACTCGCTGCCGGGCGATGCGCTCCGCCTCTTCATCGACAGCGCCGCTGAGGTGCAGCGCGCGATGGGCTTCGAGAACGAAAAGGACCATCCTGAAGTGGCGCCGTCCCAGTTCGAGATGAACTACTCGTACAGCGAAGTGAACGTCGCGGCCGACCAGGTGCTGCTCTACAAGCTGCTGTGCCGGCAGGTGGCTGCGCGCATGGATCTGACGGCCAGCTTCCTGCCCAAGCCGATGACCGGCGTCAACGGCAACGGCATGCACACCAACATTTCGATTTCGAAGAACGGCAAGAACACGTTCTTTGAGGCGAAGGGCCAGGACCAGCTGTCGAAGGCCGGGTGGAGCTTCATCGATCGCATTCTGGCGAGCGGCCAGGAGATCTGTCTCACCCTCAACCCCAGCGTCAACGCCTATCGCCGGCTGGATCCGCATTACGAGGCGCCGAATCAGATCAAGGCGTCGGCGGTGAACCGTGGCGCGATGGTGCGCATTCCGCTCGGGAACGAGAAGTCGGCGCGCGTCGAGGTACGGTCGATTGCGCCGGACGCCAATCCCTACCTCGCGCTCTACACGCTGCTGCGCACCGGCCTTGAAGGCCCGCTCGGTGATGAGGATGCGGAAGCGCGACGCTCACGCACTAAGTTCCTGCCCGACAACATCTACGACGGCATCCGGCTCTTCAAAGGCAGCAAGTTCATGGCGGAATTGCTCGGCGCCGAGGTGCACCAGCGCTACGTGGACGTGAAGCAGGCGCAGGCGGATCGCTGCCCGAAAGCCCTGGGCACGCGCATCAAGACGGCCGAGGTCCAGTTCCATCACGAAGTGACGAACCAGTATCTGTGGTCGCAGTTCTGACGAACTGCGATCACGGTGCTCGGTGCTGAGCGTGCTGAGTGCTCGGTGCGGGTGCGGGTGCGATGAAGAACAACCCGTTCGGAGATTTGCGCAAGCAGCTTGGGCTCCCGGACCCCGGCACCTCGGAACCGCGGGACTCCGGAACTCCGGGACTTCGGGACTTCGAACCCGGTGACTTCGACCGCTCCGGCCCGAAGAGAGCGGTCGTCCGTTACGAACGCTCCGGCCGAGGTGGCAAGGAAGTCACGGTCATCGAGCAGCTGGGTCTCAGGGACGCCGAACTTCAGATCTGGGTGAAACAGTTAAAGGCGGCCCTGGGGTGTGGCGGGTCGGTCGAATCCGACGCCATCATGCTCCAAGGCGATCACCGCAAGCGTCTGCCCGCACTCCTCACCACACGGGGCGTCAGAAAGGTCACGGTTCCGTAGGGCCCGCTGAAGTGTAGCGGGCCATGTCACCGGCCAATCAAGGCCACGGCACCAACCGCGGCGTCCGCGCGACGTAGGCCTGATACTCCGGGTTGTTTCCCCACTTCTTGGTGGCGCTTTTTTCGAGGGTCGGAATCCCCGTCACCTTCAACAGGAGGTACGTGATGGACACAGGCCCCAGGATCCCAAGCACATTCCAGAGACCGAGCCCAGGGGCCACACATACATAAACGCCCCACCAGCACAACATCTCGCCGAAGTAGTTGGGATACCGGCTGTACTTCCACAACCCCTCGTCCACCCAGCGGTCGTGGCCGCCGGGCCGGATCTTGGCGGAGAACTTCTGAGCGTCGGCGATGGTCTCGATGATCAGCCCGACGGCCCAGATCGTGCCGCCCACCGACATCCAGAACGAATACGGCGCCGGCGCGGCGAACCACAACGTGACGGGCAGCATGATCACCCACACGGCGATGCCCTGCCCGAGCCAGAACTTGAGGAACGGCCAGAAGTGTTCGCGGATGCCATCGAAGCGTGCGTCGCGGCCGATCGTGAGAATTCGATAGAACAGGTACCCCGCCAACCGCACGCCCCACACGACCACCATGGTGGCCAGCGCCAGTTGGGCCGGCGCAGAGGTGTCCCCGCGGCTCAGCAGCCATCCCGCCAGCAGCGCGAACGTCAACCCGTACGACAGGTCCGTGACCTTGTCCGTCTTGAACGTGGCGGCGAAGGCAAACAGCACCGCCTGGATCCCCAGACTCACCCCAAGCGTGACAAGAAGAAGTCCAGTCATCACCACGGCCACCTTATGACACTCACGGCGAGAATGGCATACCCCGCCAGATAGATCCTGAACCGCCGCGCCATCGCCCGTTCCTCATCAGTCCGGAAGTAGCGGTTCGTGAATAACGCTGCCAGATCGTGCCCGAACCACGGCAGGACGTGAATCTTCCAGTCATACCGGCGATACACGGTCGACCGCCACTGGTACCGCAGCCTGAACAGCGGCAGCCCGTAGAGCAGGAACACGATGAGGAGGGCGGTGCGGGGGGACATTGGGCAGCGGGCATTCTGTCTACGAGGCGCACCGCGGGTCGGATTTGACGCTCAGCGAAGAACCTCCACAACGACCGAGGGGTACCGCGTGGAGAACCTGCAGTCGAGCGTCACCGACGTGGCCGGGCGCTTGGACAGGGCGATCCACGCGGGCGCGACTCCGCGTGGCTCTGCCAGAAACCGGCCGCGCGGGTCCTCCTGCAGCGCAATCAGCAGGTCCCAGGCCTGTCGGCGAATTGAGGGCGTCGTCGCCGGTCACGGCCGGGTGACTCACGAGCCGCAGCAGGGACATGGCCGTGACCCGGAAGAACGCCACCATTCCCGGCGGGAATAATCAAGCACTACGCCCCCCGGAGCCGTTCCGGCCGCATGACCAGGTTTTCGATGAAAAACTCCATCATGCGGGCGTTGTTGACGCCGGCGTGGCCGACATCCGGCCCCACCTGCACCTCAACACTCTTGCCGGCCTGCTGCAGCGCGCGGATGAGCTGCATGGAGTTGTTCGGATGCACGTTGTTGTCCGCGGTGCCGTAGAAAATCAGCAGCCGGCCCTGCAGGTTCTTCGCGAAGTTCATCGCGTTGCCCGCCTCATACCCGTCCTTGTTCTCCTGCGGAATCCACATGTACCGCTCGGTGTAGATCGAATCGTAGTGATACCAGGAGGTCACGGATGACGATGCGGAGGCGGCGGCGTAGACGTCCGGAAACTTGAGAATGGACAACGCCGCGCTGTAGCCGCCGTAGGACGTGCCGTAGATGCCGACCCGATCCTTGTCAAAATACGGCCGCGACCACAACGCCTTCACGCCGAGCGCCATGTCGTCCATCTCGGTGACGCCAAGTTTCATGTACGCCTGATCGAGCACCCGTTTGCCCTGCCCGGGCGCCGACCGCGAACTCAGCTGCAACATGAGAAACCCGTAATGCGCGGTGGCATTCGGCGCCGCGAAGTTTTCGTTGGTCACCGCGGAACCGGGACCGCCGTACACCGACGCCAGTGCCGGATACTTCTTCGCCGGATCAAAATTCGCCGGAAAACTGATCATCCCGTACAGCGTCGTCTTGCCATCCGCCGCCAGGTAGGTGAACTGTTCACTCCTGCGAAGCCCCAGTTGCTCGAACTTCGTCAGGTCGCTGGCCGCGATCGCCTTGAGCACCGTGCCGCTGCCATCCAGCAACTGCGTGGCCGGCGGATCCTTGTGCGTCTGATACGTGTCCACGATGAACGCGTTGTCGGGCGAGATCGAGACGGTGTGGGTGAATCGGGGATCAGTCAACCGCACATCGCCGGTGCCGTCGAGCCGCACACGATGCAACTGCACCTTCATCCAGTTGTCGCCCGATCGCGCGGTGTAGTACACCACGCCGGCCTTTTCATCGATCTTCGTGATCCCCACGACCTCGAACGTGGTGTGCTGCGTCAGCGGCGCGATGAGTGTGCCGGCCTTGCTGTAGAGATAGATGTTGCGCCAGCCGTTGCGTTCGGAGATCCAGGTGAAGCGCGTGTTGTCACTCAGCCACTGGATCGGCGGCGAGTTGACGACCCAGCCGGTCGGCCACTCCTCGGCGAGAATCACCCGGCACTCCCCAGACGACGCCGAACATCCGGCCATTTCGAGCTTGTTCTGCCGGCGGTTGGTGCGATTGACGTAAAGCTCCGCGTTGTCGTGTGACCAGTTCACGCGATAGACGTAATGCCCGACGTTGTCGTTGGCGAACACCGAGCCATCCTCGGGAATGTCGGTGAACGGACGGCCGTCCCGCACATCCACCTTCGTCGTCACACCCGATTTCACGTCGTGAATGAAGATGTCGGCGACGGGATTGGGCGCGCCCGCTTTCGGATACGCCTCGATGTCGAGTTCACTCTGGATGCCGGTCTGCGACAGCTGGAGGTAGAAGTCCTTCACCTTGCTCTCATCAAAGCGGTAGAACGCGACCTTCGTGGAGTCCGGCGACCACCAGATCGCCGACGTCTGGCCCAGTTCCTCGCCGTAGACCCAGCTGCCGGTGCCGTACTTGATGCGCTTCTCGACACTGCCATCGGTGGTCAGGGCCTTTTCGCCCGTACCGTCCGCGCTCGCAATCCAGATGTTGCTGTCCTTGAAGAACGCGCGCATCGATCCATTCGGGGCGCCAACACAACTCGCCTGGCGTCCGCGCTCCACCTGTTCGGGAGGACATCCACCCAGCCCGGCCGCGTTCCCGCCACGGCCGGCGCGACCACCGCGCCCTGCAGGGGCCCCTGCCGCCGCCGAGCCTTCATTCACCGCCGTCATCGTGGCTGTGTCGAAGCGGTAACGTGAGCCATCAAACGTGTAGGTGAACGACTTCGCGTCGTCGGCCCACGTCGGCGTGACGGCCCCTGACACAAAGGCTCCGCCCTGCAGCGCTTTCTGCATGACCTGGAACTCGATGACACCCGGCATCTTGCTGAGCCGGTCCTGCGCCTGAAACTGCGCTCCGAACGCCACCAGGCCCACGACCACCACCACGGCACTTCGAACTACTCGCGTCATTGATAGAAACTCCCAGGCTCGGAATCTTACAGCAGCCCATGGACCGCGGGCTGTGTCAGACTGAGCCCATGCCAGTGCCATCCGTGCGCATCCGGGCACTGAATGCCCTCCCCGCGCGTCCTGACGGGGCGTACGTCCTGTACTGGATGGTGGGCTCCAGACGCCTGCGCTCGAACGTTGCCCTGCAACACGCGGTGGAACAGGCGCGCGCGTGGCGCAAGCCGCTTGTGATTCTTGAAGCCCTGCGGTGCGACTACCCGTGGGCCTGTGACCGCCTGCACCGGTTTGTGATTGACGGCATGGCCGATCACGCGACGGCGCTTGCCGGGTCCCCGGTCAGCTACCTGCCATACGTCGAACCCGCACGAGGCGCCGGCAAGGGCCTGCTCGCGTCACTGGCGGCGGACGCGTGTCTTGTGATCACGGACGACTTTCCGTCGTTTTTTATCCCGCGCATGATCGAAGCTGCGGGTCGATCGATCGGCGCGCGGCTCGAGGCAGTGGATGCCAACGGCATCCTGCCGATGCGCGCCACCGACAAGGTCTTTCTCACCGCGTTCTCCTTCCGGTCGTACCTGCAGGGGGCATTTCGCGACAGCCTCGCGGCATGGCCGGACACGATTGATTTTTCCGGGCTCCCGGCAGCGACCCTGCCCGTGGGGCTGGCGGATCGCTGGCCGTCGACGCCGACTGATGTCTTGCGCGCGCCGGAGGCGTTGATCGCCTCGTTGCCCATTGATCATTCGGTGGCACCGGCGGAGGTTCGCGGCGGAACCGTCGCGGCTGAGGCGGCGCTCGCGAGGTTCGTGCGCGATCGGTTGCCGCACTACGTCGACGACCACTCACACCCCGACGCTGAGGTCACCAGCGGGCTCTCGCCGTACCTGCACTTCGGACACATCGGTCCACACGAGGTGTTCGCCGCCGTGATGACCGCTGAAGGCTGGACGAGCCGAAAACTCGGCACCGGTAAACGTGGACAACGCGAAGGCTGGTGGGGCGCGTCGAACAACGCCGAGGCGTTTCTCGATCAGCTGATCACCTGGCGGGAACTCGGCTACAACATGTGCGCGTGGCGCCCCGACGACTACGCCCACTTCGATTCACTGCCCGCCTGGGCACGCGCGACGCTCGATCGCCACGCCGTCGACGAGCGGCCCTACACCTACACACGCCAGCAGTTCATGCACGCGGACACACACGATCCTGTCTGGAACGCCGCGCAACGCCAGCTCGCCGCCACCGGCACGTGCCACAACTACATGCGCATGGTCTGGGGGAAGAAGATCCTCGAGTGGAGTCCGTCAGCGGACGAAGCGCTCGACACGATGATCGACGTCATGAACCGGTATGCCCTCGACGGCCGCAACCCGAATTCCTACACGGGCTACTGCTGGACCCTCGGCCGCTACGATCGCCCCTGGGCCCCCGAACGCGAAATCTTCGGCACCATCCGCTACATGAGCTCCGCCAACACCGTGCGCAAACTTCGCATGAAGCACTACCTCGCGCGCTGGAAATGAGCTCGGAGGTGATTGTCGGATGTCGTGAGCGCCGAAAATCACCTCCGAGCTCATTTCATTTCCGGAGCACCCTCCCGGCCAAGGCGCCGGTCGCGGCGCCATCCTCGACCGCAACGCGGCCGTTGACGAGCACCCAGCGCATGCCGGTCGCGTGCTGGTGGGGGTTGGTGTACGTCGCCAGATCCTTGACCCCGGCCGGATCAAACACAATCACGTCGGCAAATGCGCCCTCGCGCAGCTCGCCGCGATCCGCGAAGCCGAACACGCGCGCGGGCAACGACGTCGCCGCACGCACGGCATCCTCCAGCGTGATCACACCGCGCTCGCGCACATACACCGACAGCTTTCGCGCGAAGGCACCGTGACCGCGCGGATGCGGCCGGCTCGGCCCGGGCACCGACAAGTCGCCGTCCGACGAGGTCATCGTCCACGGCTGCTGCATGAACGCGGCGATGTCCGCCTCGGACATGTTGAATGACACGATCGATGCGCCGCCGCCCATCAGGATGTCGATCGCCGCCTCCGCGGGCGTCACAGATCGAGCTTCGGCGATCTGCTGCAGGTGTTGACCGGCCAGACCTGGCGCATCGCGGCCGGAGGCGATCACAATGGACGCGGGTCCACCACGCCGCCTGATGTTCTCTGTCACCTCCTTCAGCAACTCGTCCTTCGAATACGGCTCAGCGAGGCGCGCCTTGAGCGCCTCGGGACCGGATGGCCCGGGCAACACAGCCGCTCCCAAGCTGGTGGATGACGCCTCGTAGGGGTATTGGTCGGCCCACACTTCGACGCCACGAGCCCGCGCGGCGTTGATGTCGGCAATGATCGTCTTTGACAATCCCCACGAGTCCGGTCCCAGCGCCTTGATGTGGGTGACCACACCGCGCACACCGGCTTCTTCCGCGACGCGAATCACTTCGCGCACCGAGGCAACGACGCCGATGTCGTAGTTGCCTTCGTCGCGAATGTGACTCGTATAGACGCCGCCGGCCACGCGTGCGAGCGCGATGACCTCTTCGAGCGCCGCGTTCCGGCCCGGCTCATAAAACAGTCCGCTCGACAATCCGACGGCGCCGTCCGCCACAGCCACACGCACCAGATCGGTCATCCGGGCGAGTTCGTCGGGTGTCGGCGCACGGCGCGCGCTCCCCATGACCGCTCCCCGCACGCTGCCGTGCCCGACGAGCAACGCGGCGTTGACGCCGACGCCGCCGCTCTCGAGCGTCTTGCGCTGCGCCCCGACATCCACCGGGCCGCCCCCGTCGGGGTTGAGCACCACCGTGGTGATGCCCTGCGCGAGCAAGCCCGTGCCGTCACGCAGCGACTCGCGCGCGAGCGACCCGCTGGCATGCGAGTGCACGTCGATGAACCCCGGCGCCACGATCAGCCCCTGCGCGTCAATCGTCCTGGTCGCTGTGGCGCCTGCCAGCCGGCCGCGGGCGACAATGCGGTCGCCGCGAATGCCCAGGTCTTCGCGAAGCCACGGGTTGCCGCTGCCATCAAGGACGCGGCCATTGAGAATCAACAGGTCAAACGGCTGGGGCGCCAGCTGACGCGCTCGAGCGCTCAGTCCGACGATGACGGCCAGACACATGACACCGACAACCACCACGCGGATTCGCATGGGCGTAACTGTCGCGCTCCGATACAGCAGTGTCAAGGGCATGGTGCCCAGAGGCTTTGGCCCCGGGGACAGACACAAGCGCTGAAGCCCTCGGCTCCGACATGCGTTGCACCCCGCACCCCGCACCCGGAACCCAGCACAGCACCATGAACCATGAACCGATGCACCATGAACCCGGTGCTCAGTCCCCCCGGAGCGCTTCGATCGGATTGACGCGCATGGCGCGGCGGGCGGGCACCCAGCTGGCGGCTGCGGCGATCGCGAGCAGGAACACACTCACCAGGGCGTAGCTGAGTGGATCGGTCGACGACACGTTGTACAGGAGCGTTGTCGCCTTCTGGGTCGCCACAGCGGCGATCACGAGCCCCACGACAATACCGATGCCGGCCAGGATGAGGCCCTGCCGCATCACGAGCGCCTGCACACTCGCCTGACTGGCACCGAGTGCGATGCGCACGCCGATTTCGCGCGTGCGTTGTGACACCGAGTACGACAACACCCCGAACACGCCGACCGCGGCCAACACAAGCGCAATGCCGCCGATGATCGAAAACACCCAGCCGAAGATCGCGAATTGCCAGAAGCTGATTTGCCGCAGTTCGTCCATCGTCTGGACCTGAAAGATCGGCATCGTCGCGCTGGACTCGCGCAGCACGGCACGGATCGACGGCGCCACGGACGCAGGATCCCCGGCCACGTTGATGGTGAAGCCGGTGTTCGGAGTCTCCTGCCAGGCATACGGCACGTAGACGGCAGGAAACGGCCGATCCTCCGGGTCGATGCCATCGTGTTTGATGTCAGGCACGACCCCGACGACCGTGAACCACGGCGCGTCGCCGGCGCCCTGCGGCACGCGAAGCCGGCGGCCCAGCGGACTGGCGTTCGGGAAGTACCTGGAGGCGAGCGTCTCGTTGATCAGCGCCACTGCGGTGCGCGACCAACCCTGGGCGGCGGTGAAGTCCTCGCCGCCGCGCACGGTGGTGCCGAGCGTGCGAAGAAAGCCCGGCGTGACGCCGACGAATGTGACCTGCGGCTCACGTCCCGGCTCAAACGCCACGCCGTCAATCTGCAGGGCCCCGCCGCCACCACCGCCGGACAGGGGCACGAGATTCGACGCAAAGACATTCCGGACGCCGGGCACCTGCTCAATGCGTTCCACGAGCGTCTGCACCCGCCGGGCTTTTGCCCCCTCCGGCACAAACTCGTCGTCCGACAACATGACCCGCATGGTCAGGAGCGGGGCCGGCTCGAAGCCGATCCCGTAGTCGTCGAGATTGATGAACGTGCGCACAAACAGGGCAGCGCCCACCAGCGACACGATTGCCAGACTCACCTGGGCGATCACCAGCGAGTTGCGCGCGATCGATCGCATGCCGCTGTTGCCGCGTGTGCCTTCCTTTAATTCATCATGCAGCGTGCCGCGGGTCGCCTGCCACGCCGGCACGAGCCCAAACACCACCGCCGTGCCGAGCGCCACCACGACCGTGTACAGGATCGACCGCCAGTCGATGCGCCACGTCACGTAGAACGGCACCTGGTCGGGCGGCATCGACGCCGTCAGCATCTGGGTGCCCACGTAGGCCAGTGCCAATCCGAGCGGCACACTGAGCAGCCCGATGACGGCGCTTTCCGTGAGCAGCTGGCGGACGATGCGGCCCCGCCCGGCGCCGAGGGCCGCGCGAACCGAGATCTCGCGGCGACGGACGGTGGCGCGCGCCAGCAGGAGGTTCGCGACGTTGGAACACGCGATGAACAGCACGAGCGTGGACGCGCCCATCATCAACCAGATGACCAGGGTGACGTCGGTCGGCAGGTGTTCGGTCCGCAGATCAACGGCCCTGCCGCGCCATCCGTCGTTGGTGGCGGGATGGTCGGATTCAAGCCGCGCGGTAATCGCGCGCACCTCTTCGTTGGCCAGCGCGGCGGAGGCGGCGTCTGCGAGCCGGGCGTACACCCGCAGGCCGCGGCTGTCACGCGGCTCCTGATGGGCGAGCGGCGTCAGCGGAATCCAGAGTTGCCGGTTGTCGGGGAACTTGAACCCCTTCGGCATCACGCCGACAATTTCGTGGGGCTGCCCGTTGATCAACACACGGCGTCCCAGCACGGACGGATCGCTCTGGTAGCGCAGGGTCCACACTTCCTCGCTGAGCAGCACCACCCCAGCGGCGCCCGGTCGATCATCCTGCGCATCAAACGACCGCCCCGCGATGGGCGAAATCCCCAACAGCGGAAACAGCGTCCATGACACGGCGCCGGCCCGGTAGCGTTCCGGTTCGCCGGTGTCTGCCAGCGTGACGGACCGGCCGGACGATGCACCGACGGCCCGGAATCGCGACTGCTGCTCGATGAGATCCCGCAGGTCCAGGTACGAGAACCCGAAGTTCAGGTCATCGGTTTTCAGTCGATCCATCCGGAGCGCCACGATGCGGTCCGGCTGGTGATAGGGAAACGGCTGGATCAACACGCCATCCACCACGGAGAAGATCGTGGCGTTTACGCCGATGCCTGTGCCCAGGCACAGGATCACGACTGCGGTAAACGCCTTGTGGCCGATGAGGCCCCGGAGGGCGTAACGCAGGTCCTGCAGCATGCGGGTGGGATACGTCACGGGATGGCTGGGTGTTCCGGCCCCGGACGGGCACCACGCCGCGCTCTGGCTGAGTTCAGGGGGACCATGGAGTCGTTGACTTGTCCGGATGTGCTCACATAGAGTTCGGTTCACCCGAATACTGGAGAAGAGATGCCACGTAGCCCGCGTGCCGTTTCCGGTATTCAGGGGACCTGGAGGAGGAACCCTGATGAACGTCCGTTGTCTCCGTGTGTTTGTTTGTGCCCTGCTCGTGCTGGGCGTCAGTGCTTCGGCCCTGGCGCAAAGTACGTCGGCCTCGTCCCTGTCGGGCGTGGTCGTCGATAGCGACGGCGGTGCCATTCCCGGCGCCACCGTGGTCATCAAGAACAACGCCACCAACGTGACGGTTGAAGCCGTCAGCAACTCCACCGGCCAGTTCTCGGTTCCCGGCCTGGCCGCCGGCACCTACACCGTCACGGTCTCGCTGACCGGATTCAAGACGTTTGTCGCCAACGAGGTGCGTCTGCTGGCCGGACGTCCCAGTGAAGTCACAGCCCGGCTCGAAATCGGCGCGCTGACCGAGACCGTTGAGGTCAAAGCCGGCGCCGAACTCGTCCAGACGCAGTCCCCCGCCGTGACCACCACGCTCTCAGTGGAACAGCTGAGCGAACTGCCGATCGTCTCGCGCAACGCGCTGTATTCGGTCACGATGCTGCCCGGCGTCTCCACGACCGGTGGCCCACGCGCCGCGCTCATCAACGGTCTGCCGAACAACACGATCAACATCACGATTGACGGCGTCGGCACGGGCAACATGCTGCAGTCGGGGGACGGCTTCTTCTCGATGGTCACCCCCCGCATGGACGCGGTTGAGGAAATCACGGTCACCGGCGCGGTGCCCGGCGTCGGCGCGGGCGCCGGCTCGGTGCAGATCGCGTTTGTCACGCGGTCGGGCTCGAACCAGTTCGACTCGAGCATCTATCATTACTTCCGTCACCCGAAACTCAACACGAACTACTTCTTCAACTCGATCAACGCTCTGCCCCGCAACCGCGTCATCGTGCACCAGTACGGCGGCCGTGTGGGTGGTCCGATTGTGCTGCCGGGATTTGACGGCCGCGGCAAGGCCTTCTTCTTCCTGAACTTCGAGCATCAGTACCAGCCGTCGTCGGCCACGCGCACGCGCACCATCCTTGGTGAAGCGGCGCGCAACGGCATCCTGCGCTACGAAGGCGCCGCGGGATCGATTCAGAGCATCAACGTGCTGGCGGTGGCGGCGGCCAACGGCCAGTTGTCGACGGCGGATCCGCAGATCGTGGATCTGATCCGTCGCGTGCATGAGGCGACGCTGACGTCGGGGGTCATCAACACGACAGCCTCGCTCATCACACAGAACTACGTGTATCAGGCGGAGGGGGTGGGCAACCAGTACGCGCCCACGGGCCGGCTCGACTACAACATCACCGACCGTCATCGCCTGACCGGGACCTATTACTGGCAGCGATTCAAGAGCAACCCCGACTTGCTCAACAGCCGCGAGGCGCGGTACCCCGGGTTTGCCAACGCAGGGCAGCAGAACTCCTACCGCACGACGGGGTCCGTCGGCCTGCGGTCGACGCTGTCGCAGAACATGGTCAACGAGTTCAAGGGCGGCTGGCAGTGGTCCCCGAACGACTTCTTCAGCAACGTGACCTCAGCCGACTTTGATGACATGGGGGGGTACGCAGTCGCGGTGCCGCTCTTCACCGGTTACTACAACACGACGGCTCCGGCGCCGCGCAACACAACCACCTGGAGCCTCACGAACGACCTGAGCTGGCTGCGCGGGGCGCACAGCTTCACGTTCGGTGGTTCGTTCTCGGGCGTGCACAACCGGACCAACACATACAACGTCGTGCCGACGATCAACATCGGATTCGACACGACGAACGATCCGGCCGCGGCCATGTTCAACACCACCAACTTCCCAGGCGCCTCGACCACCACGCTGGGCAACGCGCGGTCGCTCTACGCGCTGATGACGGGACGTGTGTCGTCGATTCCCGGCACGGCACGCCTGAGTGCGCAGACCGGCAAATACGTCTACAACGGTGAACTCGAGCAGAAGGCGCGCCAGTTCTCGTTCGCGCTCTACGCGTCCGACTCATGGCGTGTCACGCCGACCCTGACGGTCAACGCGGGCGTCCGATGGGACGTGCAGCTCCCGTTTGTGCCCGTGACGGAAACGTTCTCGACGATCAAGCTCGAGGACCTGTGCGGCATCTCGGGCATCGGCTCCGGGCCGGATGGCCGGGCCTGCAACCTGTTCCAGCCTGGCCTGGTGGCGGGCAAGGCGCAGCCGCAGTACTATCCGTTCACACCGGGCACCAAGGCCTACAACATCAACTACGCGAACATCGGCTACAACCTCGGCTTCGCGTGGCGGCCGAACGTCCAGGACGGCATCGTGCGCACGATCCTCGGCAATCCCGATACCGCGACCATTCGCGCGGGGTACTCGATGACGTACAACCAGGAGCGGTTCGACCGCTTCACAGTCAACGCCGGCTCGAACCCCGGTGGCGAAACGGGCGCGACCCGCAGCAACACCGCGTTCTGCCTGGTGTGCGCGGGTGAAAGCTGGCCGATTCTGTTCCGCGAAAAGAATCGTCTCGGCGCGCCGGCCTTCCCGGAGGCGCCGGTCTACCCGATCGCGGCCACCACGGCGAACAGCCTGAACATGTTCCAGGCCGACCTCAAGCAGCCGCGCGTCCATTCGTGGTCGGCCGGCGTGCAGCGGTCCATCGGCAACGACATGGCGGTGGAAGTGCGCTACGTCGGCAACAAAAACATGTATGCGTGGGCCGAGGAAAACTGGAACGAGCGCGTGATCTTCGAAAACGGCTTCTTCGACGAGTTCAAGCTCGCGCAGGCCAATCTGATCGCCAACCGGGCGGCGGGACGCGGCAACACGTTTGCCTACACTGGTGCGCCCGGCACGTCGCCCCTGCCGATCCATCAGGCGTTCCTCAGCGGCCGTTCCGGCGCCGCAGTCACCAACCCGGCGATGTACACCGCCACGCAGTACACCAACCTCGCGTTCATCGATCGGTTCGATCCGCTCGATCCGCTTGTCCTGAGTGCGGCGTCTGCGCTCGACACCACGGCTTTCCGCGTCAACGGCATCGCGGCCGGGTACCCGGTCAACTTCTGGGTGATGAACCCGTCGACCAGCGGCTCCTGGATCGTCCAGGATCGTGAAGGCACGCGCTACAACAGCCTGCAGGTCGACCTCCGTCGCCGTCTCTCGCGCGGACTCCTCGTCTCGGCCAACTACACCTACGGCATCCGCAAGTCACTGGTCAACAACTCCATCCGGTTCGACCGGATGGAAGTGGACAGCACGGGCGCACCGCACGAATGGAAGGCCAATTGGGTGTACGAAATTCCGGTCGGCCGCGGCCGCCGGTTCGGCACCGACATGAACCCGATCCTCAACGGCATCCTCGGCAACTGGGAGTTCTCCGGCAACGGACGCTTCCAGATCAACCGGTACCGCATCACCAACGCGACGCTGGTGGGGATGACGGCAAAGGAACTCCAGAACGAGTTCAAGATCCGCACCTACAAGTCCGCGACGGGGACCACGACGGTCTACTCGATGGCGCAGGACATCATCGACAACACGCGCCGGGCCTACAACCCGGATCCGACGAGCACCACCGGCTACAGCACGTTCGGCGTGCCGTCCGGCCGCTACATCCGTCCCGGTGGCACCGAGGCCGGCTGCATTCGCATCTACCGGCAGGACTGCGGCGCGAAGGACATCGCCATCAACGGACCGGCGTTCACCCGTGTGGACCTCCGCATCAAGAAGTCGTTCCCCTTCCTGAGCCGGGGCAACGTCGAACTGATGCTGGAAGTCTTCAACGCGTTCAACAACATCAACTTCAACCACTCGATGAGCCCCGGATCCGGCGAGACCATCTTCCAGGTGGGGTCGGCCTACACGGACATCAACACCACGTTTGATCCCGGCGGCCGCATCGGCCAGATTCACTGGCGCATCAACTGGTAAGTTCCCTTCGGGGAACCTGACCGGTTTGACACACACCCCCGGGCTGGAGCTCACGCTCCGGTCCGGGGTTTTTTCTTGGGTCCAAGGTATTCTTGACGCATGTTCCCGAAGACTGTTCTCCGCCGGACGACGATGGCCGGCGCCGGGGTCTGCCTGCTGACCGCCGCCGTCGCGGCCCAACAGCAATTTGTGCTCTCCTCGCAGGACCGCGCGCGTCTGGTCGCTGTCGACTTCACCGCGCTGGGCCCTGACGGCCTTCCGGTCACCGACCTCCGCCCGGAGGACGTGACACTGCGCATCGACGGTCGCACCCGCACCATTCGCGCACTCGACTACGTCCCTGTTTCCGCCGGCACAGCCGTGCGCGTGCCGCCGCCGTACGGCAGCAACGTGATCTCGGGCGATGCCCGCACGATCCTGATGGTGATCGACGATGAGACGCTGCGTCCGGGTGGCGAAGGCAACCTGAAGGACGACATCAGAACGTTCCTCTCCCAACTCGGTCCGGCCGATCGCGTCGCGCTCGTAACCGTGCCGTATGGCGGCATGAAGTCCGACTTCACGGGCGACCACGCGCGCCTGCTCAAGGCGCTCGACCCCATCGTTGGCCGTGCGCCGCAGAGCGGACCTGGCACCAACGCCGGCTGCAACACGCGGAGCACGCTGGTGGCATTGGCCGGCACCCTCGACAGCATTGCGAGCGCCGAAGCACCGCTCACGGTCATCCTGTTTGCCGGCAGCCTTGTGGCGCCCAAAGGTGTCGAAAGCCTGAGCCGATCGGCCATTGACGGCGTGGATTACTTCAACACCATGGGCACGTGTGAAGTGCTGGTCGAGCACTACAACAACGTGAATGCGGCAGTGGCACGATCGCGGGCGCAGCTGTACGTCGTGATGCCCGAGCTGAGTGCGGACAATTCGGGCCGCGCGGGTCTCGAACACCTGACGGGCCAGACGGGCGCGCCACTCTGGAACCTCCGGTCCGGCTCTGAAACCGCGCTCGGGCGCATCATCGTGCAGTCGGCCGGGTATTACCTGGCCCGCATCGAGCCGGAGCCCAACGAAGCGCCGGATACCGTGCGCGGCTACAGCGTGTCGTCGAACAGGCCCGGCGTGACCATTCGCCATCGGCCCCAGTTGCAGGTGCGACGGCCCGCGAGTGCGACCGGCGCGGCCGCCACGAAGATCTCGACGCCGTTGGACATGATGCGCGAGGCACGCCTGTTCACCGACCTGCCGCTGCGCGTGAGTGGCGCCACCTCGCGCAACGCGGATGGCAGCCTCAAGGTGCTGGCCATGTTCGATGCGCCGGGCACAGCGACCATCGCGACGGCCATGCTCGGTCTGTTTGACGGCACCGGCCGGATGGTGGCGAGTTCCATGGCGACATCCGCGGAGCTGGCGACCAACCCGAAAGTCGCGGCGCTGCCCGCCCCCCCAGGTGACTATCGCTTGCGAGTCGCCGCGATCGACACCCAAGGCCGCGCAGGCGCCGCTGACGTGGAAGTCAATGTGGCCCTGACGCCGGCCGGCCCGCTCCGCCTGAGCAGCCTCCTGGTCGGCCAGAACCGGCCTGAAGGTTTCCAGCCACGCATGGAGTTCACGAACGAAGTCACGGCGCTGGCGATGCTCGAAATCTACGGCGGCCAGCCCGGCACACCCGTTGGTGTCGCCTTCGAAATCGCGTCGTCGCTCAACGGCCAGGCGATCGCGACGATGCCGGGGGCGTTTGTGGCCACGAATGAACCCGACAAGTTCCTGGTGACGGCGGTAATTCCGGTGGGCGCGCTGCAGCCGGGGGACTACGCGATCCGCGCGATTGTGGCCGCCCAGGGCCAGTCCGGCGGGCGGGTGGTGCGAACCATCAGAAAACTGCCTCCGGCCCGCTGAGGACGTAAGCATGCGTGTGCGCACTCTCGCAGGTGTCGTTGTGTCTGCAGGCCTCGCGGCCGCGTCCGTCATGTCCATGGACGCGCAGCAGCAGTTTGTCTTGTCCTCCCAGGACCGCGCGAAACTCATCGCGGTCGATTTTTCTGCAGTCGGCGCCGACGGCCGCCCGATCACCGATCTTCGCGCTGACGAAGTCACGCTTCGGATTGACGGACGCACGCGGGCGATTCAGGCGCTTGAGTACGTGCCCGTGCAGGGCATTGGCGGCACCGACGCCGCGCTTCCCTACGGCAGCAACGTCGCGACGGTCACCGGCCGGTCCATCGTGCTGGCGGTCGACTTCGAGACCATTCGTGCCGGGCGGGAAGCCGCGCTCAAGGAACACATCAGCCACTTCGTGAAGTCGCTCCAGCCGACGGATCGGATCGCGCTGGTCACCGTGCCGTACGGCGGGGTCAAGGTGGACCTGACGACGGACCATGCGAAAGTGGCGCAGTCGATCTCAATGCTGAGTGGCCAGTCGTCGAGCGGCGAGGCCGGATGTCTGGCGCGCGACACGCTGGTCTCACTGCGCGGCATGTTGAACGACCTGCGCGGCGGCGAAGGCCCGGTGACGGTGATCTTTGTCTCCGGCGGGATGGTCGGCCCGCAGGGCGTGTTGTCGATGCAGACGGGCGTGTCCATCGGCCGTTGCCAGCTGACGCGGGAGAATTTTCAGCAGGTCGGCGCAGCGGCGGCCAACGCGCGCGCGCAGGTGTACATCGTGCAGCCGGATTTGTCGCAGGTCGGCGTCAACATCGCCGGCCTGGAACACCTCACCGGCGTCACCGGTGCCCCGTTGTGGCACCTGAGCGGCGTCGCCGACGGCGCGTTGTCGCGTGTCATCCGTGAAAGTGGCGGGTATTACCTCGCCCGTTTCTTTCCTGAGCCTGAAGAAACACAGGGGTCGGTACGCGGGCTCGGCCTGAGTGTGTCCCGTCCGGACGTCGTGCTTCGGGCGCGTCCGCAGATGACGGTGGAGCGGCCACAGAACCGGTTCGCGACCGCGGCGCCGGCGACCACCATCGCGATGATGAAGGAGTCAGTCACCTATCGCGACCTGCCGTTGCGCGTCACCGGCTTCACCTCGCGCGAAGCGGAACGCGGCGATGTGCGGGTGGTGGTGCTGTTTGACTCACCCGATCCGGCCGCCGTCCTCAACGACGCGCTTGTCGGTCTCTTTGCGGAGAGCGGCAGGATGGTGGCCAGCCGGGTGCTGAAGGCCGACGAACTGCTGGGCGACCCGGTGGTCACGGCGTTGTCCGTGCCGGCCGGGACCTACCGCGTCCGGGTGGCGGCCGCCGAGGCCTCGGGACGAGGCGGGACCTCGGATTTCACGCTGGATGCCGGTCTGGCCGTCGCCGGCTCCCTGCAGCTCAGTGATCTTGTGCTCGGGCTGTCCCGCAATGGACAATTCCAACCACGGCTGGAGTTCGGCCCCGAGGCTTCAGCCATGGCGCACCTGGAGATTTACGGGGGTCGCGAAGGTACGCAGGTTGGTGTGATGTTCGAAGTGGCGCGCACCATGAACGGTCCGGCGCTTGTGACCATGCCGGGCGCGTTTGCCGCGACCACCGAGGCCGACCGCTTCCTGGTGACCGCCGCGATTCCGATCGGTGCCCTTCCGGCCGGCGACTACGTAGTGCGTGCCACCGTCGCTGCGGAAAATCAGGCGGGTGGGCGCGTGGTGCGTCCGCTCCGCAAAGTGACTCGTTAACTCGCCACACGAAGGCCCGGACCCTATGACTCGACGCCCCCTGCAATCCCTGTTCACCCTGAAGAGCCTCCTTGCCGCCACGCTGGCCGTGACCGCAGCCACGTCCGGCCATGTGCTTCGTGCCGCTGACGCCTTCCAGGCTGCGGCCGCGGGTCCGGCCACGGTGGAATTCATCGCCCTGACGGCCGATGGCCAGCCGGTGACGGACCTGACCGCCGCGCAGATCACGCTGCGCGTCGGCAACAAGGACCGCGCCATCTCCTCACTCGAGCTGGTGCGCTTCGGCGCGGAGACCCCCGCGTCGGCGTTGCCGATGCCGTTCGGCACCAACAGCATTGCGGATGCGGGCCGTACGTTCATGGCGATCATTGACGAAGAAACGCTGCGCCCGGGCCTCGAGGTTGGCGTGAAAGAGGCCCTGACGGACTTTGAAAAGGGTCTGGCGCCGAACGATCGTCTGGCGTTGTTTGCGATTCCGCGCGGCACCATTGCGTTGCCGCCGACTACCGACCGGGCCGCCTTCCGCTCGGCGCTGGACCGCGTGCAGGGCCGCGGCAAGGCCTCGATGACGGCCTCCGGGCGTCGCTGCCACACGCGCGACACGGTAACTGCGCTCGACTCGCTGCTTGGCGCGGCGGGCAACACGGGCGGCGGACTCACGCCGGTGTTGTTCTTCACGACGGCGCTGGCCGGTGCAGCCGCCAGCACGGCGGCGATGGACAGCCCGGACGACTGCGTGGTGCAGCCGAGCCTGTATCAGCGCGTCGGCGTGTCTGCCGATGTCGCCAACGCGCAGTTTTTTGTGATTCGCTCTGAACAGAGTGATCGCACGGCGGCCGAGGGCATCGAAAACCTCGTGGGCGTCACGGGCGGCCAGATGTTGTTCCTCACGGGCGAAGGTGGCGCGATGCCGCGCATCGCGCGTGAAACGCAGGCGTATTACACCGCGACGTTCACGGCCGAGGGCAACGAACGGACAGGCACGAGCGCGCGTCTGGAAGTGCGCTCGGCGCGTCCTGACGTGACCATCCGCGCACGCGCCGGCGTCAACATTCCGCGCGCCGGCGCGGCGGCACCGACACCGGTGTCGATGCTGCGCGAACTCACAGTGCATCGCGGCTTTGGCCTGCGCGCGGTCGGCATTGCCTCGCGCAACGAAGATCCCAAAGCCGACATGAAAGTCTTCGCCCTCGCGGAGACCACCGACCCGTCGGTCAAGCTCAAGGCGGCGGCCGCCGCGTTGTACGACCCGCTCGGCAAACTCGTCGCGCAGTGGACCGCGCGTCCGGAAGAGCTGCAGCGGTCGGTGCTGGCAGCGGCGATCCCCGCGCTGGCGGGCACCTATCGGCTGCGTGTGGCCGCCGTGTCGACCGACAACCGCGCCGCGACGGCCGACTACGAAATGAAGGTGCTGACCACCGAGGCCGGCCCTGCCAAGCTCGGGGGCCTGATGATGGGCGCGGCCAGCGCCGGGGGCTTCGCGCCGCTGGTGACCATCACGACGGAGAAGGAAATCATCGCGGTGTTCGAACTGTATGGCCGCCCCGCCGGTCCGTTCGGCGCCATCGTCGAAATCCTCCCCGACCTGACGGCCAAGCCGCTCGCCTCCGCACCGCCGCAGCCCTCAGCGACGCCCATCCAGGACAAGTTCATGTTCATGGCGACGCTGCCGGTGGGCGACCTGAAGCCAGGCGACTACATCCTGCGCGCGCAGCTGGCCTTTGAAGGCCAGCCGACCGGCACGCTGATGCAGACCATTCGCAAGCGGTAGGCACCTTCGGACAAAAAGGCGTCGGGTGCCTTTTTCGCCCATGAGAGCGAAAAAGGCACCCAACGCCTTTTTGCATGTTTCACTCCGGCAGGTTCTTGAGCCAGGACTGGATGCGCGACTCCCAGAGCTGTTGCTGGCGCGAGTCGGTGCCGTGTCCTGTCTCGCGGTCGTACTGACGCTGGATCTTCGCGTCCTCTTCCTGATACTTCGCGTAGATCGCCACACGTTCGGCGTCTGATCCGTCGCACGGTGATCGGCGCTCGCGCAACTCGACCCGCAGACGCCGGGCCAGTACTTCGCTCAGATCAAAGTGCGCCTGTTCGTGACGGAGCGTGGACTCGGCGCGACGGTCCAGGATGTACGCAGTCTTCACCCACGAGGTGTGCGGCAGGAACGTCGAGGTCACTCTGGACACCAGGCGATCACCTTCACACGCGGTGTTGAGCGACATCGCGTAGGCCGTCATCGCCACCGCCGCGCTCATCATGTCGGGCGGCCCCTGAAAATCCGCCCACGTCAGGCGCCGCTGCGGCGACCAGACAAACGGCTCGATCGCCACGCGGGGCTCGACAGACTCCGACTGCACCGGTGCCACCGCGCCGGGCATCCGCGCGGGTGCCTGTGGCAGGCACGCGCCCGCCAGGAGCGCGCCAACCACCAGGAGGCCAAGGGCTTCAGCCCCTGGCTCGACGCGAGGGCTGAAGCCCTCGCGCTCCGAGTGCGTGCGCCACCACATGGCTACATGAATCCCTTCAGGCTCTCAAGCACCACCGCCCGCGCGCGGGTGATACCAGGGAGATCGCGCCGGTCTGTTGACAACATCGCAAACAACGACACGAGCAGGTCGCGGCGATTCTGCCCCGTGGCGAGCGTGGCCAACGTGGGCACCCCCGTCTGTCGCACCGGGGCCATCGTCGTCAGCCATGCCGCAAACGCGGCCTCGTCGAAATCCGGACGCCCGACGATCGACAGCACCGCGCGCGCGAGCCGTTCGTCCTCGCCGTGGACGAGCGGTGTTGACACGGCCGCGAGTTTGTCGGCAATGGCCGTTAACACCACTGCCTGCTCCTGGGGCTGCAGGTGGCGGCCTCGCGCGAGACACTTCACGAGGTCGGCCGTGTGCGCCACCGAATGCAACCAGCCCAGCCGCGCATCAAAGCCGCGCACATCCTGTTCAGCCTTGAGGTAGGCGAGGCTTGAGGCAAGCAGTGTGCTGAACGCGTCGCGATCGAGGAACGGCGCCTCGGTGTCGAGGATGGCAAGCACACCGAGCGCCAGCGCGGAGAACGACCGCAACACGACCCCCTCGTCGCCCTGCTCTCCGATGCCCGCCTTGAGGTTGTCCTGCCACGACCTGAGCAGCCGCATGCGTTCTCCAACCGGCACAATGCGCTGCCGGTAGATCCAGGTCGCGAGCACCGAATACGCGATGTCATCGCGCAATTCGGGATCAGGCGACCCGAGCATCGTGTTCAACTCGCCGAGCAGAATCAGCAGCGGCACACCCGCGGGCGGCTTGAACTCATTCGTGATGACGCCCTGCCAGTAGGCCTTGTTGCGGACGCCTCCCTGCGCTGATGTGCCCTGGGCACACACGGGGCCTGCCGTGATGAGAAGCCCCAGCGCACAGAGCACGGGCATGACGAGGATGGATCGGCGTGGTAGCCTTCGCAACAACATGACAAGCCACATGTTGCCCCGAAACCGCGTCCGGCGGAACCTCTGCGTGGCGGCGCTCGCCGCGGCCACACTCGCGCCTGTGGCAGCCATTCAGCCGGACGTCACGGCGCCTGTGTGGGCCAAACCCGGACACTTCTGGTTCCGCAAGGCCGTGACCGGCGGTCATCTCTATTTCACGGTGGACGCCCAGCACGGCGCGAAGGAGCCGCTCTTCGATCACCAGCGCCTGGCGATCGAACTCAATCTGCGAACCGGCTACGAATTCACGCCGCTCACGCTGCCCTTCGCCGATCCCGCCGCGCAGTTCGCTGTGCAGTACGACGGCAAAAACGCCTACATCCAGGAAGGCGCCATGGCCGTCGAGTTCACACTCGACGCGATGCACTGGCGCTGCGAACTGCAGATCAAGTGGGACTGGAACAAAGTACCGCCCACCGACTACGAGTGTTTGCCCAGGCGACCCGCGGAGGCTCGGCCGCCTGTAAACCCAGGCGGCCCTACTTCGGCACCACCTGTCACGTCCCCTGACGGCCGCTACGTCGTCGAGATTCGCGACCACAACGTGTGGCTGCGGCCACTCGTGACACGCGAAGCCCCACGCGCACTCACGACCGACGGCACGGCTGATTTTGCGTACGACGCCGGCTCATTGATGTGGTCCGCCGACTCGCAGACCGTCAGTGGTTATCGCATTCACGCGGACGTCTGGCGTTCGGCCAGCATCTCGGCGTCTGTGAAGGGAATGGTGGAGAAGAGAGAGATGAAGATAAGGGCGAGTTATTGAGGATTTGGGATTGAGGATTGAGGATTGTGCCCCAATCCTCAATCCCTCAATCCCTCAATCAATTTCGCAATCAGCAATTGACCGGCACCAGACGCCACAATTGCCAATCCTCACTCCTCCGTCCTCAATCCTCAATTGCTATCAGCGCCCCGCCAGTCGATCGCTGACTGGAGCAACCTTCCCCGCGTTCGCTATATTAAACGCCGCGACCTCCTTCATCAACGCCTCAAATGCCGCGCGGGCCGCGACCATTTCGCGAAGCCGGTCCTCGTAGACGCTCTTCGCCGCGTCCGTGGGCGCGTAGCCCTGACCGCCGGCCACGTCGCCGCCGCTGCCGCCGATCTCCGACAGCAGCCAGACGAGATTCAGATAGAGCTTGTACTTCTCGACGTACCACTTGTCGTCGGAGTGCATCTCGGTGCGTGAGAGGAAGTGCAGCTCGGTGTCGTACATCTTCGTGTAGAGCGCCTCAAGTGCGCTGTCGACCTGACGGTTGGTGGCGTGAGTCTTGCGCAGATCTTCCACCTGCGCTCGCATGATCTCGATGCGGTTGATCTTGTCGACGACCTCATTGATGGTCTTCACCATGTCGACCTGCATCGATGCACTCTCAATCAGGTCATCGTCATCGGACGGCAACGTGACGTCGCGCCAGACTTCGAACGGCTGGGTTTGTGTCTGGCCGTTGTAGCTGAGCCGCACCTGATACTTTCCTGGCGCCGCGCGGGGCTGCCAGCGCTGCGCACCGAGACCCCAGTGCGTCACCGGGCGCTCACGGCGCTCCCACCGTCCGGCTTCCCAGATGTAGGGATTGTCGGGAGGAATCGAACGCAACACCGGCTGATCCGGCATCGGATACAGGAGGTTCCACGTCGCGACGTTGGTCCCCTGCTGCGCCGTGACCTGACTGGTCGAGACCACCGTTCCACTTGAGTCGAGAATCTCCATCGTGAGTGGCCCGGTCGGCGCGGTCTTCATGACAAACGGGAACGTGGCCGTGCCCCCGGTGGCGGTGCGCGTCGCCGGTCGAGGCTTGTACATCTCGAATGCCGCCTGGCCACGCCCGACTTCGGGCTGTTCCAGCTGCCACACATCACGAAGGATCCAGAGGCCACGACCGTAGGTCGCGATCGCCACTTCAGCGGCGTTCTTCGGTACCTCAATCCAGTTCACCGGTGCGGCCGGCAGTTTGTCCTTGAACTGCGTCCACGTGCGCCCGTCGTCGAGCGAGTAGAAAAACGCGTGGCCCGTGCCCGCGAAGATCATGCCCTTGCGGTTCGGGTTCTCCGCGATCGACAACGCGTAGTCGAGCGGATGCCCTTTCGGCAGTCCCGCATCGATCCGACGCCACGTCTGACCGAAGTCCTCCGTCTTGAAGAAATACGGATCGCGCTGATCGACCAGATGGTAGTCCACGGCCATGTACGCCGTGCCCGGATCAAAGTGCGATGCATCGATGCGACGGATGAGGCCCCACGGCGGCATCTGGATGTTCTTCGTCAGGTCGGTCCAGTCCTTGCCTTCGTTGCGGGAAATCCAGACCTTGCCGTCGTTGGTGCCGACCCACAACACACCCTTCTGCGTGCGCGAGGGCGCAATGGCCGCGATCGTCGCGCCATAGAACTGACCGAGGTTGTCGCCGACGACACCACCTGAGAAACGGATGCGGCTGGGATCCCCGGTGGAGAGATCGGGACTGATGACCTCCCACGACTGGCCACGGTTGCGTGTGCGAAAGACGACCTGACAGCCGAAGTAGACCGAGTTGTCGAACCAGTCGATGGCGAGAGGCGGCGACCACTGACAGCGATACTTCAGTCCGACGGGATCGTGATCGAGCGTGTGCATCCAAGGGCTGATCGACCGACGCAGACCTGACACTTCGTCGAAGGTCGCGACGTGCGCGGCATAACAGGTGCCGAACACAAACCGATGGTTGTTCGGCTCCGGATAGGTGTAGCCGGACTCACACGACGGCATCGACTCCTGCGGTTGCGCGGGCGCCGCTGCCGCAGCACCACCGCGGCCACCTCCGCCACCGCCGCCTCGACCGCCCCCCGCAGGTGCCGCCGGGGCCGGAGGCGGAGGCGGTGCGTACGACGGCACATTCGCCGGCACAATCGGCCTCGCACTCGGAATGCGCATGCTGCCGTTGTCCTGACGACTCGCATACACAAAATACGGGCTCCGCTGATCGATCGTCACGCGATACATCTGTCCAATGGGCAGCGACACGCTGGTGTTGCCTGTGGGATTCAGCGGCGATCCGTAAATGCCCATGCCGCCGTCGCCGGTGACGATGTAGTGGCTGGCCATGTCGGGCGTGGTATCCCACCAGATGTCGTGGCAATCGCCACAACCACCACCGCCACTTTCCCAGATCCTGCCGCCGTCGCGTGACCGCCACAACGTGCTGTTCGCGATCAGCAAGTGGTCAGGGTCGTTGGGCGACACACGGATGCGGATGTAGTACCCCGCACGCCCGATAAGGCGACGGTCCCAGCTCACGTTCTGCCACACCCGCCCGCCATCGTCAGATCGCCACAACGAGCCCTGGGCTTCCGACTTGAGGCCTTTTACGCCGTCGGCGCCGGTTTGAATCAGCGCATACATGCGGTTGCCGTTGGACGGCGCGATCGCGACGTCGGTCTTGCCGTATGGTGACTCCGGCAGCCCGGGATGTGTCACCTTCGCGAACGTCTTGCCGTTATCGCGCGAGATGTAGATGCCGCTGCCCATGCCGCCGCTTTCGAGGATGTGGGTCTGGAGGTAGATCTCCCACGTGCTGGCGATGACGATGTTGGGATCCTGCACGGACATCTGCAGCCCGGAGCAGCCGGTGTCTTCGTTTACAAACAACACGTGCTGCCAGGTACGTCCGCCATCTTCCGTGCGAAACACGCCGCGTTCCTTCTGGGGGCCGGTGGCGCGGCCGAGCGCACACACGAGCACCACGTTTTCGTTCGTCGGATGGACCACGATGGTGCCGATGCGTCCCGTCTCGGTGAGCCCCATCCGTGTCCACGTCTCGCCCGCGTCGATGGACTTGTAGATGCCGTCGCCCATCATGTCCATGTCGCGCACGGCCCACGCTTCGCCGGTGCCCGCCCACACGACGTTCGGGTTGGACTGGGCGATCGCGAGCGCGCCGATGGCCTGCGAGGTTTCGTTGTCGAAGGTCGGCTTCCAGGTCGCGCCACCGTCGGTGGTTTTCCACACGCCGCCTGATGCTGCGCCGGCGAAATACACGCCCGGTTTCCCGACGACGCCCGCGGCCGCCGCGATGCGGCCGGCGTTGGTCGGGCCGACGTATTCAAAGCGGGGTGGTCCCGGAGGAGGTGTGGGCGCGGCCCCGCCACCGCCGCCGCGGCCCTGGGCAAAAGTGGATGAGGGCAGCAAGACGGTCAGCGCAATCGCGCTGACGACGAGAAAACGACGCAAGGACATAGCGAACCTCCGCGCGAAGGATACTCCAGTCCGCGCTACACTTACGCGCCATGGAGAGCCGATTTACGTGGATGAACGGGCGCATGGTGCCGACCGACCAGGCGACGATCCCGTTTCTGACCGCCGGGTTTCACTACGGCATCGCCGTGTTCGAGGGGATTCGCGCCTACAAGACCGACACGGGGCTCGCCGTGTTCCGGTTGCGGGAGCATCTCCTGCGCTTCGAGCACTCCTGCAAGATCCTCGGGTTCCTGGACCTGCCGTATTCGCTGGACGAACTGACGGAAGCCGTCTCGGCGACGGTCCGTGAGAACGGGTATGGCGACTGTTACATCCGGCCGCTGGTGTGGCTGGCTGATGGTGGATGGAATCTCACACTCGACACCGGTAAGCCGCACGTCGCAATCGCGGTGTGGCAGGAATCCGTGTACCTCGGACAACGATCGCCGAACGAAGGCCTCCGCGCGTGTGTGTCGAGTTATCCACGCCATCATCCCGGCGCGATGATGACCAAGGCGAAGATCAGCGGCAACTACGTCAACTCCTACCTGGCGAAGACCGACGCCCATCGGCAGGGTGTGGACGAAGCGATTCTGCTCGACGCCGACGGGTACGTCACGGAGTGCACCGGCGCGAACCTGTATCTGGTGCGGGGCAACACACTCGTCACGCCGCCTGTGGATGCGATCCTCGAGGGGATCACGCGCGCGACCGTCGCCGACCTCGCGGCCGACCTCGGACTATCCGTGCAGGAAGCCCGGCTCACGCGTGATCATCTATACGTCGCCGACGAAGCGTTTGTCTGCGGCACCGCTGCCGAGATCGTCGGCATCCGCGAAATCGACCGTCGACCGATCGGCACAGGCCAGACCGGCCCGATCACGATGGCACTACGCGAGGCGTATCAATCCGCCGTGCGCGGGCGCCACGCGCGGTCCGGCGGCTGGCTGCACTACGTGTAGGGTCTCGTAGGGCCCGCTGAACTTGAGCGGGCCGTTCCGCGTACGTAGGGCCCGCTGAACTTGAGCGGGCCGTGTTGGCACGCTGCAACCCAGCGTGCCCTACATTCCACCGTGCCCACCAGACACACCCTGGCACACGCTCGCCTCACGGGCCGCCGGAGGCTGCAAACGTCCACTCAAATCACCCCATGAGCATCCGGAACCCGCCGACCGCGTACCCAGGCAAGGACATCGCCCTCGGAGACCTCACGGTGCTGCGCACCCTGCCCGCGCGTGGACGCCGCATGATTGGTCCCTGGTGCTTCCTTGATCGCTTCGGTCCGTTGTCGTTTACCGAAGGCATGACGATGGACGTGGCACCGCATCCGCACATCGGGTTGCAGACCGTGTCGTGGCTGCTCGACGGCGAGATCGCCCACGACGACAGCCTCAAGTCGCAAGCGGTGTTGCGTCCAGGCGGTGTGCATCAGGCTCGACATCTTCTGGCGTGATCAGCCGGAACTCCGGCTGCTGCTTGAGGAAACGCATCAGGCTCGGATCCGCACTCTGCTCCGACAGCAGAGGGGCGGCCATGAGCGCCAGCGCAACGAGCAGAGCAATGGGGTGCATGAAGAGTCGCCAGAATACCGCGTTCAGGCCTTTCGAGGCGCCTTCAGCAACCGCGCGAACTCGTCGCAGGCGTCGGCGAAGCCCTCCGCGGCGCTCCACCGGCGCACGGCTGGAAGGGAGATGCGATTCCGCCGCGCAATCGCGAGCGCCACATCGAGGCTCTGCCGGTCCGACCAGTGATAAAACGCCGCGAGACGGTCGCGGCAGGCATCGGTCGCCGACAACAGCGTGACCCGCCCTCCCCCGACGCGCAACACGACCGGCGTAATCCGCAGGTCATCACCAATCGCGAGCGGACCTCTCGGAAACTCGACGAAGAACGGTGTACGCGGATGGACGTAGCGGTCGCCGTCCCGGCTCAGGCCGATCGTCTCCATGGCTGCATCCAATGTGACTCGTGTGCCCCCTCGCCGAACGATGAAGTCCAGATCGTGCGATTGGTATTCGCCGCCAGAGTAGACCGTGGCGCAGGCGCCTCCGGTGAGCACGGCATCAATGCCCGCATCACGCAGAGCGCCTGCCACAGCCGCCGCGACTTCGGCCAGCGTGGACCTGCGTGTCAGGCTCAGAGAGGTTTCCCTTCCCGGCGCGGCCTGCGTCGCAGCGCCGTCACGGCGGCGGTCAGGTCAGGCGCGCCCTGGCTGAGGCGCAACAGGTAGTGGCGCAGTTCCTCGCGCGCGAAGTACCGGGGATTCAGGTCGTAGAGCCTGGTGCGCCCGAGGAGGCGTCCGGCGACGAGGCCGTCCCGCTCGAGTCCCCGCAAGGCCGCCTGCACCCCGGCGACGGGCACCTCGAGCAGTCGCGCCAGTTCACGCGGATAACTCTGCGTGAGCAACGCCAGCGCCAGCAGCACCCGTGTCCGCGTCTGCCCTCCAAAGGGGCTGGACATATTGACCATGATTAGTGGTCAATTGACCATATTTAATGGTCATTGTCAACCCGCGCCTCTCTTTGATGCATACTTATATGCATGCGAACGACCCTTGTCCTCGATGCGTCGCTGGTCGACCGCGCCCAGGCCTTGACTGGCATCACAGAAAAAACTGCGGTTTTGCATGAAGGGCTGCGTGCGTTGATTGCGCGCGAAAGCGCGCGGCGTCTCGCCGCACTTGGCGGGTCCGATCGCAAGGCGACTGCTCCGCCCCGCCGGCGATCTGCCAAGTAGGCGGCCGGATGCTGGTCGATACGTCGATTTGGATCGACCATTTCAGACGGTCGAACCACGACCTTGAATATCTGCTTGAAGAAGGACTCGTGCTGACGCATCCCTTCGTCATGGGCGAGCTCGCGTGTGGCTCTCTCGCAAAGCGAACCGAAGTTCTTGAGTTACTGACAGCCCTGCCGACAGTCCTGGTCGCCACAGCCGACGAGGCGCACGCGCTGGTGGACCGGCACCGCCTCTTTGGAACAGGCCTCGGCTGGATCGACGTGCACCTGCTGGCCAGCGCGAAGCTCAGCAAGCAGCCGCTCTGGACTGCCGACCGCCGGCTTCGAGCGGCCGCGCTCAAGGTCGAGCTGGAGCCGTAGGGCGCGCTGAACGTGAGCGCGCCGGCCCCTGGCCCGCTCACATTCAGCGGGCCCCACGAATGTTGTGCGTCCTACCGCCCGCCGGGAGTCATCGGCTCGAGCTTGCCGGCCCAGAGTCCGCTGTTGAAGTCGGTGAAGAGCACGTGGCCCTTCCACGGCATCGCGTTCATCACGAACGGCGCGTTGGGTGTGTAGCCTTCCGGATCAAACGGCTTGAACACGGCCATCTCGCGTCCCTGGTCCGCGATGTTGCCCATCAACCGGCCAGAGACATCGACGATGCGGACGCCGCCGTCGTAGTAGGCCTGATACAGGATGTCGTTCTCCACGATGATGTCGTGGGAGCCGTAGTCCTCAAGGTGATAACGGCCGACCTTGCGCGGGTTCTTTGGATCCGTGAAGTCGACGATGTGGGTGTAGCCGCCCGACGTCTGCGGCACACCACCACGCGGCGGCGGACCACCACCGGGCGTGGACAACTGATAGTTGGTGCCTTCCCACACACGGCCGCGGCGGCTCATCTGTTCGTCACCGAGGAACAGATACAACTTGCCGGTTGAGGCTTGTGCGTAGGGATAGATTTCGTGGCCGCTGTTAATGGGGAACGTGCCGATGAGCTTTGGTTCCTTCAGCGAACCACCCCACGCGCCGTTTCCGACGTCGACCACCACTGCGCCGACGCCTCCCTGCGCGGAGTAGGCGACACCATCACGCACCCACAGGTCGTGGAGACGCGCATTCGGGTGGCGATACTCGCTGACATAGGTCGGTTTGGAGAGGTCTTCGGTGTTGATGATCACGTACTTCGACCCGCCCGACACCGCGAACAGGTGATCGTTGGTCGCAAACATGTTGTGCACGCCGCCCGTCAGCTCGGTGTCAAACGACGAGGCAACCGTCGGCTGCGCCGGGTTCTTGAGATCGAGCAACACGACACCGTTGACGCGATTGGAGGCGCCTTCTCGCGAGAGCACCGCATACCGCGCATCCGGCGACACCGTCACGTCATTGATCGTGCGCGCATCAATCTTGATCGAATGCGTGCGGACGATGTTCGACAGGTCCGTGATGTCGAACACATGCGCGTACCCCTCGCCGCCCCAGGTGCCGACAATGCAGTAGTCGCGGCCGTCATTGCCGGTGTAGGGCCAGAGGTCGGATGTGTGGGTGTCGCGGATGATGCCGCGGCCAACGACCGTGAAGCGCTTGCGCACGTCGCGCGGCGTAACCTCGATCGTGGTGCGCGCGTGCGCGGACCCGGCCGACGCGAGAATCGTGAAGAGCCCGGGATAGTTGGCGACGAACAAGCCGTTGTCGATGATGCCGGGGCCGCCAGGCGCCTGCACGGTGTTGCCCTCTGGGGCCTTGTAGGTATAACTCCACGTAATCGGCGCGTCGGTGACAGGTCCTCCATCCGCGCGCAATGTGGTGGCGACGAGGTCGATCACATCGCCCGTGCGGACCGTCGTCTCCGCAATCTTGAGCGCAATGGTTGCCACGGGGTTGGCGGTCACCGTGTAGGCCCTTGTCGCTGACGCGCCATCAGCGGTTGCCGTGATCGTCACAGCGCCCGCCTTGAGGGCAGTCACGTGTCCGAAGCGATCGACTGTCGCCACTGAGGCATCTGAGGTGCGCCAGGTGGCGACGAGTCCCGGACGCGGCGACCCGTCCGCGTGGGAACCCACCGCCGTATGCGCAATGGTTACGCCAGCGTAGAGGCCACCCGGCTCGGCCGTGATCTCGAGCTTCGCGAGTGCCGGCCACGCCACGACGACTGGAATTTCCAGCGTGACGGGCGTGGCACCGGTGGCCACGGCGGTCGCGGTGAACGTGCCGGCCGCAAAGGCGGTGACGCGCCCGTCGGCGTAGGTGCCGGCGTTGCGCGGCAGGTTCACGCGAATGTCTGCACCGGCGATTACTCTGCCCGCCGCGTCATAGGCCGTGACCTTCAGGGCCGCGGACTCTCCGGCGCGCAGGGACACACTGGCGGGTTCGGCCACGAGCTTGGCCACCGCCACGGCGGATTGCGCGGCCTGCCCCGCCTGCGCCTGGGCATGCAGGGCGGTCAGGGAGCCGATCGACAGCGCGGCCAACGCGCCAAAGACGCCAAGGGTCGTCCGTGTTAATTTCATGGCGCACATGATGGCAGACGCCCCACGCTCCCGCAATCGAATTACCGCGGCGCTCGGATTGGCCGGGGTCGTCCTGGCAGGTGCCCTGCTGGCGGCACAACCGACCAGCACCTATTGGGTCTATGTCGGGGCCGAATCCGCCGACCTCATCCATCGGATCCGTTTTGATCGCCGCGGCGCCGTCGTCGAACGCACCACCCGGATCGGGGAGCTGCCGAACGAGATGGAGGGGCCGCACGGGCTGCAGACGTCGGCGGACGGCAAGTTCCTCTACATGACGACCGGGCACGGCACACCGGATGGCAAGTTGTGGAAGTACGCGCTTGGAGAAACAGCCGACACGCTCGTGGGCGAAGGAATCGACCTCGGCTATTTCCCTGCATCGCTCGACGTCACGCCGGACGGTCTCTATACGCTCTCGGTCAACTTCAACCTGCACGGCGACATGGTGCCGTCCACGGTGTCTGTGGTGTTCACGCCAACCGCGACCGAGGTCGCGCGCATTGTCACCTGCACGATGCCGCACGGCAGCCGCATCGATCCCTCAGGCTCGCGCCACTACTCCACCTGCATGATGGACGACCAGCTCGTCGAGATCGACGCGAAGGGCTTTGAGTTGTCGCGGAGATTCTCGCTGGCGAAAGGCAAGGAAGGGCCGCTCCCCGCGAGTGATGATCCGCACGCGGGACACGTGATGCCTGGCTCACCTGCTGCAGCCGCGAAACCGGTCGTGGACCCGGCCGAAGTCGGCTATGCGGGTGTGAAACACGACATGGCACCCGCCACCTGTTCCCCGACCTGGGCGCAGCCGTCGCATGACGGAAGGAAGATCTTTGTCGCCTGCAACAAAGCCGACGAAATCATCGAGGTCGATCGCGATGCGTGGGCGATCACTCGTCGGTTCCCCACCGGTCGCGGCGTCTACAACCTCGCGGTCACCGCAGATGGACGGCTCATGATCGCCACGCTCAAGCAGGGCCACATGGTGGAGATCTTCGATCTCGCGAGCGGCAAGAGTCTCGCGCGCCTCAAGACGTCCAACACCATCGCGCACGGCGTGACCGTGAGTCCCGACTCGCGCTACGCGTTTGTCAGCAGCGAAGGCGTCGGCTCCGCGCCCGGCAAAGTGGACGTCATCGACCTGCGCACCCGCACCATCGCCGCCACGGTCAACGTCGGCCAGCAGGCCAGCGGCATCACGTTCTGGAAGATGCAGTAGGACGCGCTGATTTGTAGCGGGCCAATCCGTACGTAGGGCCCGCTGATTTGTAGCGGGCCAGCGTCATGTTGGGTGGCGCCACCATACGCCGGCTCTCCGGCTCGACGACGCGGAAGAAACGCAAGAGCGGCGTTTCTTGAACGACCGGCCGTCGCGTCGCTCGCAGTCGAGCCCGCGCAGGTACGGGTCAAGGCTATGAGTCCTTGCCGTCAGTACCAGACTCTGCCCATGCCCACGAGTGGCCGGTCGCGCAGAAGAACACTGTAGGTGCCGAAGGCGAATCGGATCGGAAGCCCCCTTGACTTCAAGGGAACCGCAGTCCAATTCGAAAGTCACCGGAGGGCGTCCGGTATTGCGAATTGCCACCGAGAGAACGTGTTCGGTCGGACGTGGCTGGCCCGGAATACACAGGAAGCGGCCGTCGTTCTGTTTGAAAATCAATAGACATTTGGGCTTGCGACTGAGCCACGCACTCACTCGCGCCCCACGCGCTAACACCACGGCCATGAGCGCGATCGCGGTTGGAATCAGCCATCGCACGTCCTCATATCGAATGGGTTGGTCTGCTACCCGCCGATTCTATGGCGACCGGACCGGAATCCAGGCCGGACATGGCGAATGCGACGCCGTCACATGTTGGGTGGCGCGCTCAAGATCAGCGCGCCCGAGGAGACCCGAGAAGTCCTGCCGGGCGCAGGCACGGCCTTCGGCAGTGGCGCGCCCGGCAGGACTCGAACCTGCGACCACCGGCTTAGAAGGCCGGTGCTCTATCCAACTGAGCTACGGGCGCGTGGGAGTCATTGTACAGTCACGTATGGCCCTCATCATGCGCGCGCTTCTGGTTGCTGTCGCCGTGGCGGCGTGTGCCCCGCCGCTACCGGCGCCGACCCTCAGTGTCAACGCCAGAGCGCGCGGCCTGCATCAGGGCGAAGTGGTGGTGGTGACGGTCACGGCCGATGCGCCCGTGACCGCCGTGCGAGGCCGCGCATTTGATCGCGACGTGCCGGCTGTCCGCATCGGTGACTCGTGGCGCCTCCTCGTCGGCATCGACCTCGACGTGTCGCTCGGCACACATACCGTAAAGATTGACGCCGACTCACCGACCGGGCCCGCCACGGCGGTGCACGACCTGGTGGTCACCGCGAAGGCATTCCGCACGCGGCGCCTGACCGTGGACCCCGACTTCGTGAACGCCCCGGCCGCGATGGCGGAACGCATCGCGGCCGAGTCGAAGGCGCTGAACGCGATTTGGAGCGCCGCGCCCACCGAACCCGCGACGGCTGCGCTGACCTTCGCGGCCCCGGTGCCCCATCGCGCGAACTCTGCGTTCGGGACGCGCAGCATCTTCAACGGCGAACCTCGCGGCGCGCACAGCGGCGCCGACTTCCTGAGCCCGACAGGCACTCCCGTCCGCGCTCCGGCGCCCGGCGCGGTGGTGCTCGCCAAGGACCTCTACTTCAGCGGCGGCAGCGTGGTGATTGACCACGGCCTCGGCCTGTTCTCGTTTTTCGCGCACTTCTCGAAGATCACCGCCACCGTCGGCGAAACAGTCGAGGCCGGCGCGATCGTCGGCCACGTCGGCGCCACGGGGCGCGTGACCGGCCCGCATCTGCACTGGACGGTGCGCCTCAACGGCGCGCGTGTGGATCCCCTCGCCCTGCTGGAGTTGCTGCCCATCGCGAAGTAGCGCGGCTACAATGCCTTCGACATGCGGTTCGCCGGCCTCATTGCCCTCCCACTTCTCGCGCTGGTCTCGGTCCCGGCTGCGCGGCCCCTCGCCGCGAGCCAGGCCCCGGTCGGCGCGACGCTCGACCTGGTGGTGACCGGGGCCGATGGCCGCCCGGTTGCCGATCTGCAACCGTCCGACCTGATCATTCGCATCGACGGACGGCCACAAACCGTGACGGGAGTGCGAACGGCGCCGCCGACCGCGCCGACCGTGCGCGCAGGCCTCCCACTGCCCTACGGCACCAACGTCGGCCTCGACGGACGCACCACGGCCGTGCTCGTGGACGTCGCACGGCTGACACCCGATCGCTCGGCCGCCATCACCGCCGGACTCACCGCCCTCACCGCAGCCGTGTCACCCACCGACCGTGTCGCGCTGATTCCCATGAGCACCGACCTGCGGCCCGTGGACTTCACCACCACACACTCGCGGATCGTCGACGCAGCCGCGGCCCTCACGCTGCACACCGGAGCCCCGCGCACATCCCGACAGGACGCCACCGCCGTGGACGCCATGCTCACCGCGGTCACGCGCGCGACAACACTGCTGGGGGGCGAGCCTGGTGTGAAGACCCTGGTGCTCGTCACCGCGCCGTTTGTGATCTCTGGCGATCTGCGGCAGTCGGTCCTCGCACTGGGCGAAGCCGTCGCGCGGCATCGAATCGCGCTCTATGTCGTGGCACCCGGCGCCGCGGCCATCCCGCCCGCCAACGGCGTCCACGCCCTCGCGGCCGGCACCGGTGGCCTGGTGGTGACCGGCGCGTGGTCGGAGATCGTCGCGCGCGAACGGGCGCGGGTGGAAGTCACACTCGCGCCTGACATGAAGCTCGACGCGGGCGCGGTGTCCCGTGCGTTGATCACGTCAACCCGCGCAGGGGTGGTCGTACGCGGCGCGCCGTTTGCATTTGTGCCGCTCACCGAGACCGACGGCCTCGTGTCGCTCACCGACATGCTGCGTCGCACACGGCCGTTCACCGATCTGCCGATGCGCGTCGCGGCCTATCCCGTCCTGCACACCGACCGATCGAGCATCCGTCTGCTGATTGTGGCGGAGACGATTGAGAACGCGCGGCCGTTGGCGTGGGCGGAATTTGCGCTGATCACCCCGGACGGACGCATGGTTGCGCAATGGACCGAAGAACGCGAGGCGGTCACCCAGCACCCCCTCGTCGCCGGCGTGCTGGCCCCCGAGGGGCAGTACCGATTGCGCTGGGCAGCCTCCGAACTGTCGGGGCGTCGTGGCACGGCCGATGTAGATGTGGATGTGCGGCTGACGCCGGCCGGCGTGTTCCGGCTGAGCGCGCTGATGGTCGGGCGCCTCGGGGCGGATGATTTCGTGCCGGTCCTCCAGCCGGCGGCCGACGCCCCTGCCATCGAGTGGTATGCCGAGGTGTACGGCCCCGTCGAAGCCGGTCAGGTGCTGACCACGCGGCTCGACGTGCTCACGACCCCGGCCGGTCCGCCGGTCGCATCCGCTGAGGGCCGCATGTTGACCTCCCCGGACCCGCAGCGGCGGGCGCTGAGTGGACAGGTCCCTGTGGCGGATCTGGGGCCGGGGGACTACCTCCTGCGGGCCACACTGATGGTGAACGGCGTCGACGCCGGCAGCGTCACGCACACGTTACGGCGGGGCCGGGAATAACGGCCACCAGCCACGAGTCTCACATGGCGGATGCCGATCTCGAGCTCGTGGCGCGTGCCCGGAAGGGCGATCTGGACGCGTTTGGCGACCTCGTCCAGCGGCATCAGGCGCTATTGGTGCGATATCTGATGCACATGGTGTCAAATCCGGCGGACGCCGAAGATGTGGCCCAGGAGGCGCTGATTCGGGCCTACAAGGCCCTGAAGGACTTTCGCGGGCAGAGTGCGTTCAAGACCTGGTTGTATCAAATCGCGACCAACGCCGCGCGGACACATCTCGACAAACGCCGCCAGCGTCGCGAGGATCAGGCCGCTGACGTCGAGCGCGAGGATTTGGAGATGGTCAGCGGCGAGCAGGTGGAGCGGCGGATCGTGGCGCACGATCAGCTGCGCCGCGCGCTGGCACAGTTGCCCGATGAGTGGCGCGAAGCCGTGGTACTGCGGGATATCGAGGGCCTCGAGTATCGCGAAATCGCTGCGGCCCTGCAGATTCCGATTGGGACGGTGGAATCGCGGATTTTCCGCGGGCGGCAGCGGTTGAAGCAAATCGTGACGAGCAAGGAGAACGACAAATGACCCCTCACTGCGATGACTTCATTCCGGCGTTGGTGCGAGCCGCCGATGGCGAGCTTCCAGACTCGGAACGGGCGGCGCTGGATGCCCATATCGCCACCTGTGCCGCGTGTGCGGAGGCTCTGGCCGATCAGCAGATGATGCGTCAGGCCCTGACGACGCTGGCCGCTGAGCCGGCCGCAAGCGCCGTGGGTGCACGTGTCATGGCGTCGCTGCGCGCCGAGGCGGAGTCTGCCGGTGCCTCCTGGGTTGACGCCCTCGACTTCCGGCGCTGGACCTGGCGCCTGGTGCCCGTCGTCGCCGCACTCGCCATCGTGGTGGCCAGCGTGGCGCGCACCAACGCCGAAGCCGTGACGGTCACGCCTGACACCGCCGAGTCCGCACAGCTGGTGTCCTCGGCCCTTGTGACCGGCGAAGTGGCCGGACCGGAGCTGCTCTCGTTGCTCCTGAATTCGACCGCGGACGCCACGCTGGCGACGAGCACATCGACCGGAGGCGGACTGTGAACATCCCCTCACCCCGCGTGTGGCTCGCGACGTTCATGACGCTCGTCTTCACGATCGGCCTGCTGGGCGGGATTGTGCTCGAGCGGACCGTACTTCATCAGAGTAGTCCAGGGTCCAGGGTCCAAGGTTCCAGGGGAACGGACGGTCCAGCGAGGGTCCAGGGGTCCAGGGGTCCGGGAGGTCAGGGGCGGGGGCGCGGGGGGCCGATGTTTGGGCCGCCGCCGGCGGCATACGTGGAGGATCTGGGGCGGGCAGTGGACCTGACCGACGCACAGCGGGCGGACATTCTGACGTTGCTCCAGGCGCAGGAAGCGCGCCTCCAGCAGATGCAGGAAGACGCCCGCCGGGTGTTCGTCGAAGAGCAGTCCGGCCTCCACGACCGCATGGCCGCCGTGATGACGCCGGAACAAGCCACCGCCTTCCGGTCATGGATCACCGAACGCACCGGCCTGCGCGGCCGCGGCCCCCGCTGACCTCACTGCCCCATTGCCCCATTTGATAGACTGTCGGTCTCCCATGCGGTGGGTGTAGCTCAATGGCAGAGCACCGGTCTGTGGCACCGGTTGTTGCGGGTTCGATTCCCGTCATCCACCCCATCTCTCATCTGACATCTGACATCTCTCATCTGACATCTGGCATCTGGCATCGGCCATCTGACGTCTGCCCGTATAATCAGCGCGTGCAACCGCCCTTGACGCCCGTGGCGCAGGACGAGCCGCTCTACGAAGCGTTTTATGGCCTTCTCGAACAGCCGTTTGCGCTGACGACGGACCCAAGATTTCTTTTCATGGCCGACGCGCATCGCCGTGCCTACGAAGAGTTGCTGACGGGCCTGCGGCGACGCGAGGGGCTGTTGCTGCTGACCGGCGATACCGGCATGGGCAAGACCACGCTGTGCCGCGCGGTGATCGATGCGCTGGGCCCGCGCACGTTTTCCGCGCTGATTCTGAATCCCTACATGACCGACGCGGAGGTGCTGCGGGTGATCCTGCGCGACTTCGGTCTCGTCAGCCGCGATGAAATTCGTAAGGGGGCCTTCGCCAAGGCCGACCTGCCGCAGTTGCTCGACACGCTGGAAGGTTTTCTGAAGTCGCTGGTGGCGCTCAACTCGTATGCGGTCGTCATCATTGACGAAGCCCAGAGTTTGTCGTCGAAGGTCCTGGATCAGATTCGCGTGCTCGGCGGATACGAACACGAGGGACGGCGGTTGCTGCAGATCGTGCTCGTCGGACAGCCGGAACTGCTCACGACGATCAAGTCTGATGCGCTGCGGTCGCTGGACGAGCGGGTGTCGCGGCGCGCCGTGCTGGGGCCGCTCCCTCCGTCGGATGTGGATGCCTACATCCAGCACCGGCTGACGGTGGCCGGCGGCAAGGACACGATCGAATTCCGCGCCGACAGCGTGAACCTGATCGCGGAACTGACGCGCGGAGTACCACGCCGGATCAACCTGCTGTGTGATCGTACGCTCGAAGCCGGCCGGGTCGAAGGCACCACCCTCATCACGCCCGCGATTGTGCAGCGCGCGTCGCCGCAGGGAGACACAGACGCACCAGCGGTGAAGCCGGCCCCGGTCGCGCCGCCGCCGGTGAACATGGACGAGCTGTTGTTGAATCTGGATGAGAACCTGGATTCGGCGCCTCGTGACGACTACCGGCCGACAGTGACTTTCGGGCTGGAACCGGAGATCACACGTCCGAAGGCGCGCCGATGGGGCGTGGTCATCGTGCTGCTGTTGTTGGGCAGCCTGGGCGCGGGCACCTACGCGGCGTGGGCCTACACCAACGCGGACGTGATCGTCCCCGTATTACCGGCCGCGCCGGCCAGAGACCTCGGTATGGTCAGCACGCCGTTTGCGCCACCCACCGCACTCGAAGAACAACACGTCATGGACGAGCTCCTGCGCACCAACCCGGCGATGCGTCCGGATGGTGGCAGCTAACCCCAGACCAACGCGACCAGCGTGACGTGGACGCCGCCCCGTTTCGGCGCAATGGACACTGTCTCCAGCACATCCACCGCGGTCACATCGTGCAACGCCAGCACCTGGCGCCCGATGTCCTGCTGAAGGTCGGCCAGCGCCTGCCGGGCTGCGGCGAGATTCTCCTCGGCCCGCTTCACGTCCTCCGCTTCCTTCGATCCACGCGCCCAGCTTTTTGCCGCGGTGGACGCCTTGCCGACCGTTCCCGCAGTCAGTCCACCGCGACGTCCGAAGATTGCACCGAGGACGGCGGCCCCCACCGTGCTGGCCGTCGACAAGCCGGCCTGCAGACGGTGCTGCGACACATCCTGTTGTTCCTTGCCGAGTGCGAGTTCCAGGCGACGCGCCTTCTCCGTCGCGGTATCGAGTTTGGACGCGTATTTCGCGCGCACCTTGTCGACGGCCGCATCACGATTCGCGCGACGCACTTCCGTCAGGCGGATGCGGAACGTACGCTCATCTTCACCGGGGCGCGAGGTCGTGCCGCTGTCGGCGTGGCGGAACAGGTCGAGCTTCTGAGAATGTACCAGCCAGCGGTCCAGATCGGCCGTCCACTTCGTAAACGCCTTCTGCGTCAGCAGTGACGCAGGCACCGGCGCAAAACTCCCTGTGTGACCGGCATCTGCCACAAGCGCGCGTGGCGAGACGTCACTGGCCGCCGCGTCCGCCCAATCCACCACCACCGCCGGCGTGGTCAGCGGCACCATCACCTGCACCGACCGCCGCTCATCCACCCCGCGCTTCGCATCCACAAAATCCACATCCGCTGCGCCATAGAGATGCGGCACCCACACTCCCGATGGACTCGCCGGTGCCGGCATGAAGAACTGCGGGATCTCGGGGGGAAGCAACGGGCGCGAGGACGCAGACAACGACGGTGGGGTCGGGTTGGGTGAGGTTGGGTGGGATTGGGTACGCAGGGCCGCCTGGTCTGCAGGCGGCCAATTCCCCACCCGCTTCATGTCTTCGCGCGTGAGTGGTCCCCGCAGGTACGACAGACACCAGCGGCTCTCGATTTCCGCCGGAGCCTTGGCGTGGACGTTGTGGATGTAGAAGCGGCGTTTGCCAAGTGCGGCAATCGCCGCATCGGCGGCGGCGCGATCAAACGCACCACCTGCCGCACCCTCCAGGCCGTCGAGCAGGCGCGCGCGATCGCGATCGGTCTGCAGTCGGCCGATCATCCAGGTACCCGCGTTCGACAGCGCCGTGTAGTCGAGATCCACAGGGTTCTGCGTCGCAAGGCACACTCCCACACCAAACGCCCTCGCCTGCTTCATCATCGTCAGCAGCGGCCCCTTCGATGGAGGATTCGCCACTGGCGGCAGGTATCCGAACACTTCGTCCATGTAGACCAGTGCGCGCAGGCTGGTGGTGCCCGGCTGCGTCCGCATCCACGTCACGATTTCGCCAAGCAACAGCGACACCACAAACATGCGCTCGGCGTCATCGAGGTGCGCAATGGAGATGATGCTGATGCGCGGCTTCCCGGTGGGGCCGTGAAGGAGTTGGCCTACATCGAGCGGATCACCATCGAGCCATGCCGCAAATCCGGGAGACGCGAGCAGATTGTTCAGCCGCGCAGCAAGGGCGAAGCGATCCTTCTGCGGATAAAACGCCTCGAGGTCCATGACGCCGACGCGCGTGATTCCGGGTGTCTGGATGGCATGAATCAACGCACCGAGGTCGAGCGAACGGCATGTCGTCCACGCCTCGTGGAGAATCGTCGACAGCAGAATGTGCTCGCGGCTCGTCAGTGGATCCGCGTCGATACCAAGCAGGCTCAACAGGCTGCCGACCGTGCTCGACACACGATCCCCCAGCACCTCCGCGTCCTCGCGCACCGCCTGAGACGGCGCGGCGAGACTGTTCACGATCGACAGGGGACGCGCGGCTTTCGACCCTGGCGTATAGAGCACCACGTCGGCCGCGTCGCGCAACCGCGCGATCCGTGCCCCGTCCTGCCCCCACCCGGCCAGTCCCTCGCGCCACTTCGTCGCTTCCCGTTCGGCGAACACCTCGCGCGTGACACCCGCGCGGGCGGCATCGTCGCCATTCACCCACGGCGCAAACGACGCCGCGTCAAGGTTGGGAAATGTCAGCAGCAGATTTCCGACGTCGCCCTTGGGATCGATGGCGACCACGGGAATGCCGTCAATGGCGGCTTCTTCAAGCAGCCCGAGACAGAGGCCGGTCTTGCCACTGCCGGTCATGCCGACGCAGATCGCGTGGGTCGTCAGGTCGCGCGAGTCCAGCAGGTAGGGGCCAGCGGACGTGCGACCCAGGTAGAAGAGGCCGAGTCTTTCGAAATCGGTCATGGCAGGACCGACTGTACCTCAGCCTCGCGCCCCATGGTCCTTCAGGGCCCTTCATGGTGAATAATCCGGACGTGATCACGCGTGTTGCACCGGCGCCGACCGGGTATCTGCATCTGGGTCACGTCGCCAACGCACTCTACGTGTGGCGCGACGCGCGTGCGCGTAATGGCCGCGTGTTGCTGCGGATCGAGGATCACGATCGCGAGCGCTGTCGTCCGGCGTTTGAGGACGCGCTTCTCGAGGATCTTGCCTGGCTCGGCTTCGAAGCCGACGAACCCGCTGTGCGCCAGAGCGACCGCGGCGCACTCTACGCCAACGTGGCCGCACAACTCGCTCAGCAGGGACTGCTCTACGGCTGCACCTGCACGCGACGAAAGGTCCACGAGGCCTGGGTCCAGGGGTCCGCGGAGGTCCGCTATGTGGGTGCCTGCCGAAATGCGTCGCACGCGCTGAGTGATGGCGTCGGGTGGCGGGTGCGGATGCCCGACGATGAGGTGCGGTTTGAGGATCGGTGGTGTGGACCGCAGGTGCAGGTACCGGCGCAGCAGTGTGGGGACCTGTTGATTCGGGATCGGCTCGGCAACTGGACGTATCAGTTCGTCGCCACGGTGGACGACCATCTGCAGGGGATCACCGACGTGATCCGCGGCCGGGATTTGCTGGACTCCACGGGCCGCCAGATCCTGCTGGGGCGCCTGATTGGTCGCCCGGTGCCGGCGACGTTCGCGCATCACGCGCTCATCATGAAGTCACCGACGCAAAAGCTCAGCAAATCCGACAGGGACACGGGCATCCGTGACCTGCGGGCCGCCGGGTGGTCGCGTGATCAGGTGTTGGCAGAAGCCGGGACACTGTGTGGATTCTCCCTGTAAGGCGCGCTGGAGGCCTTGAGGCCCCGGGCACAGATTCACGACTACTTCGCCCGCCGGTGGACGCCCTCCGCACGATGCTCGATCGGTTTCCGGTGGTGCGCGCCAACCTCATGCGCGAGATGAGCGCCCACATGACCGCCCCACTCACCCGGCAGGAACCCGCCGATCTGGTGGGCATCACGCTTTACACCGTCAGCCGCACGCTCTCGCAGTGGGAAACCGAGGGTATTCTCCAGTCGCAGCAGCGGCAGCTGTTGATACGCGAGCCTTCGCGGTTGATCGCGTTGGCTACCGAATCGTAACCGGCACGGGCCGGAAGCCGTCGCCTCCTGACGATACACTGGTACGCCAATGGCCGCATTGCTGCCCGTGTACACCGTTGTGCGTCCGCCCCTGAAATGGGCGGGCGGCAAGCGGTGGCAACTCCCGCATCTGCATCCCCTCTGGGCGCGCCACCGGCATCGTCGTCTGGTGGAACCGTTTTGCGGCGGTCTCGCCGTCGCGCTTGGGCTCCGACCGGATCGCGCGTGGCTCAACGACGCCAATCCCCATGTGATCAACTTTTACCAGTGGGTGCAGCGCGGATTGATCATCACGTCCGCGCAGACGCATTCAGAGGCAGCGTACTATCGCAATCGCGCGCGCTTCAATCGGGTGATCACGGGAGGCGACGCCCACAGCGTTGAAGCAGCCGCGTTGTTTTATTACCTGAACCGCACCGGCTACAACGGTCTGTGCCGTTTTAATCGATCGGGCGAGTTCAACGTGCCGTTCGGACGCTACAAGAAGGTGGCGTACGTGCGCGACTTCTCGCTGTGGCGGGACGTCGTCGCCGGATGGCGGTTCACGACCGGCGACTTCGAGTCGATCTCGATCGCACCCGATGATTTTGTGTATGCGGACCCGCCGTACGACGTGGAATTCACGCAGTATGCCCGCACGCGATTTTCCTGGGACGACCAGGTGCGCGCTGCCACGTGGCTGAGCCGGCACACCGGACCGGTGGTGCTGGTCAATCAGGCGACGACGCGGGTACGCGAGTTGTACGGTGATCTGGGATTCACCCTCCGGTATCACGACGCGCCACGCCGCATCAGCTGCAATGGCGACCGGCGCGCCGCCAAAGAAATTCTCGCCATGCGGGAATAACAGCTGCCTCCCTCCAGTCACAGCATCAGAGACAGCGACCACATTCCGTCAGGTCGCGATTGGAGGCCGTTATGACTCGTCGCTTTGCATTGGTTGGCATCACCGCACTCGCACTGGCTGGCACCGCGGCTCTGCAGGCGCAGCCGCCGCGTCAGGGCAATCCGGATCAGCGTCCCCGCCTCGAACAGCGCGCGCACCAGCGGCTGCAGGGCATGGGTGCCATGCGGGGCCAGGGCATGGCGCTCCGCGGACTGGACCTGACCGACGCGCAGAAGGAACAGGTCAAGGCCATCCACGAGAAGACGCGTCAGGAGGTCGAGGCCGTGTTGACGCCGGAACAGCTCGAAAAGCTCAAGGCACGCCGCGGCGGACGTGGCGGACGAGGCGGCGGCCAGTAACTCCCGCTGTGGAATTTTCCGCAGTCCACACTACGCACTGACAAATCAGGCCGGGAAACGCACAGTTTCCCGGCCTGAGAATCCGGGCACGGTTCATGCACTAGACTGGAAACGATGATTCGCCGCGTTCTTCTCCTGGTGGGTGCCGCACTGGCGGCGGTCCACGTCTGGCTCTTTGCCGGACAGGTGTGGAGTGGCGCACTCGCGGATCCGGGCCTGATCTTCCGCTGGCTTGTTGCCGCCGGATTGGTCGGTGGCCTCGTCGTGCTGAAACGCCAGGGCGAATCACTCGTCTGGGGTCGCAAGGCCGTCGCCCTCTGGGTGCTCACCGCGCTGCTCCACAGCCCGGCGCTCGCCACGCGAATTGAGTCCACGGGTGCTGTCCCCATCCCTGAGATTGTCGTCACGCTGACGCAGACTGCGGCCGGCCTGGTTGGCCTGGTCGGCCTCACGCTGTTTCTTGCAGGGCTCGCCACTCATCGGCGTCCCGCGTTCGTCGCACCCGGCCGCCCGGCCGTGTGTGTCTCACTGCCTGCGTGGCACCTCAGTGCGGGCTGTCGCTTCGCGCCTCGTCCCCCTCCGTTCACGAACTGATCTCGACAACCGATTTCCGATTTTCGATTTCCGTTTTTTGATGGACAGGGGAGAGTTATGCGTACGTTTCTTGGAGGAGTGTGTCTGGCTGTGGCGATGGTGATCGCCGCACCGAATCTCGCGGCCGAGGCCGCTGCACAAACACAGGTCGCGACGATTGGGGGCAGCGTGACCGACGCGACGGGCGCGGCGTTGCCTGGAGCGACGGTGGTCCTGCGGGATCTGGCATCGGGACGCGAGTCGACGGTGCAGACCGATCCCGAAGGCAAATACACGATTGAGGCGACATCGACCGGCACGTATCTGGTGCTGGTGTCGCGTCGCGGATTCAGTGAGGCGGCGCGCACACTGGTGATTACGCCAGCCGAGCGGCGCATCGACCTGCCCGTGCGGCTTGAGTTGGGCACGTTGTCCACCGAGGTCAGCGTGACGTCGAGCCGTTCGGAACGCGAGGTCCGCCAGATTCCGCTGCACGTCGAGACGCTGTCAGGCGCGGCGGTGGCCCAGACCAATCCGCTCTCGACCGGTGATGCGCTGGCCTCGGTCGCGAACATCACGCAGGTCGGCGGCGGCCCGTTCGGCATCCGGCCGCGTCTGCGCGGCCTCGACTCCACGCGCCTGCTGGTGCTGGTGGACGGCGAACGGCTCAACACGGCACGGCAGGCGACCGAGCGCACAGGCGCCGAGGTCGGACTCATTGCCCCGGACACGATTACCCGGATGGAGATCGTCAATGGCGCCGGCACCCTGATGTACGGATCGGACGCACTCGCGGGCACGATCAACATCATCACCAACGAGCCGCAGTTCTCGGACCGCCGGCAACTCGTGTACGGCGCGAACAGCTTCTACAGCAGCAACGAAAACGGCGGACGCGGCACCCTGACGCTCGGGTATACGGCGCCGCGGTTCGCAGTGCGCGTGCAGGGTGGCGCAGAAGAGTACGGCAACTACACGGCCGGCCGCTTCACCATCGAAGACACCACTCCCTTCTTCACCAGCGGCCAGCTCCGCCGCGCCGATACCATCGATGACGCGTTCGGGTTCGCCTTCAAGGCCTTTCCGGATCCCTTCAACGTTCCGTACGTGCGGACCAGTGACGAGATCCTCAACTCGCAGGCCAAGGGATACTTCGTCAACGCCTCCGCGCTGGTGAAACTGGCCGAGCGCCGCACGCTGAAGCTCCGGTATCAGCAACGCCGCATGGAGGACATCGGCTTCCCGGACTTTGCCAGCCCGTATTTCTTCAATGCCACCTCGTTGCCGCACAGCCGGCTGGATCGCGCGTCCATCAAGTACGAAGCCCAGTCGATCACACCGTGGCTCGCCAACCTCTCGGTGAGTGCGTACTACCAGCGCACGGAACGACTGCTTGAGAACCTGTTGCCGATTCAGTTCCCAACGCCGACCGCGACGTTCTTCTTCCCCATCAGCGTGATGCGTCTCGACGTGTTGTCGCAGACCGAGCAGCGCGTGTGGACGCCCGGCGTGGATGTGCAGGCCGTCTTTGTGCCTGCGACCAATCATCTGCTGACGACCGGCGCCACGTTCTACCGTGACCGGAGCAGTGACCGTCGCACGACCACGACCACCAGGTCGATGGTCGGCCGGGTCGCCATGGGCGCGCGCGGCCCCGCCGCCACCGTCTTCCCGACACCCATGGTGCTCGGACCGCCGACCGTGGCCCACCCCGTGCGCGTGCCGGACGCGTCGCTGCAGAACGTCGCCGTCTTCACACAGGACGAATGGCGCATTCGCCCGAACCTCTCGCTGGTCACCGGCCTGCGCGCGGACTTCTACGACGTGACGACCGACGCCACCGCCGGCTACACGGTCGCCTCGCTTGTGGCCGGCGCCACACCGGCCATCGATCCGGCGACGTTGCCCGATCCCAATGGCGCGTCCTACAGCCGCTCGGCGGTGACGGGCGACATCGGGCTGATGGCGAACACGGATGGCGCGATCAGTCCGTTTGTGCGGTTCGGCCGCACGTATCGTCACCCGAATCTTGAAGAGATGTTGTTTGCCGGCCCGGCGACCGTCGGCAACCTCGCACCCAACGTGCTGGTGAAGCCGGAAATCGGCAACAACTTCGACATCGGTGCCAAATTCCGGTTCGGGCGGCTGTCAGGCGGCGCGTACGCGTTCCTGAATCAGTATCAGGACTTCATCGCACAGGATCTCGTGGTGGCGACGACGCCGGCGGGACCGCTGTCGCAGGCCATCAACTACGCGGACGTGCGGATCTCCGGCGTCGAATTCTCGGCCGACACGCCGCTCTCGTTCCAGTACGGCGTCCTCACGTTGTCCGGCTCCGCCGCGTTCACGCGAGGCACAATCACCGACGGCATCGATCCGTTGACCGGCCATTCGCTGGCTGACACACCGGCGGACAACATCACGCCGTCGAAACTGGTCGCCCATGCGCGCTTCACGCAGGCCAGCGGCCGCTGGTGGATGGAATACGGCATCCGCGCGCAGGGCCGCGTGGACCGCGTCGCCCAGGCACTGCTCGACTCCCCGTTCCTGATCGCGCAGGACCTGCTGGCGCTCGACTCGATCGCCATCCAGCGTGCCGCCGCGGGCATCGACCTCTCGCGCGGCCGCGACCGCGTCACGCTGACGTTCGCCGTCGAGAACCTGACCAACCGCTACTACCGTGAGCACTTCCAGTTCGCCCCCGCGCGCGGCCGGACGTTCACGGTCAGCCTGGGGGTGGGAGCGTTCTAGTGGACCGTACAGGACGAAGGTACATTAAGTTAAGCGATTCGGCGTGACGGGTCGGCATACGTCCACCGAATGGGTTTCGGGTCTTTGTTGTGCTGGCGAATGTACTTCATGATCTTCCGGCGCAGGTCCGGCAGCGACGTGAAGATACCGCGCGCCAGAATGTCGCGTTCGATCTTTGCGAACCAGATCTCCACTTGGTTGAGCCACGACGAATACGTCGGCGTGAAGTGCAGGTGGACCCGGGGGTGCGCCGCGAGGAAGCTGCGGACGGCCTGCGTCTTGTGGGTCGACAGATTGTCGAGAATGATATGAATTTCCTGGCGCACGGACTGCGTGTCGACGACCTGCTGCAGGAACGCCAAGAAGTCGGCGCTGGTGTGGCGGGCGGCGGTCTGCCCCACGACTTCGCCAGTGTGGGTGTTGAGCGCGGCATAGAGCGAGAGCGTGCCGTGCCGCTTGTATTCGAATCCGTGCCGTTCGGCGCGGCCTGGCGACAGCGGCAACCGCGGGTCCACGCGATCGAGTACCTGGATCGCCGTCTTCTCATCAAGGCAAAACACGACGGCGTGCTGCGGCGGTTTCAGGTACAGGCCGATCACGTCGGCCGCCTTCGTTTCGAAGTCGGGATCGGTCGAGCGCATGTAGCGTTCCAAGCGATGGGGCTGCAGCCCCGCGCGCTTCCACGCGCGCTGCACGAAGGTGTGGCTACTCAGCCGCAGGGCCTTCGCCAAGCTCCGGGTACTCCATTGCGTCGCACCGTTGGCGGGGGTCTTCTGCGTGGTCCACGCGAGGATGCGGGCTTCCAGGGCCGGCGTCAGCACCGTCGGCGTGTTGCCGCGATAGCGTCCGTGCAGCCCGGCCACCCGCGCGTTCAGAAACCGCTGCTTCCATTTGGCAATCGTGCGCGAGCTCTCGCCGAGTCGGATCAGATCCGCGTACGACGCCCCGTCGGCCAACCGCACGATGATGCGTGCCCGTTTGGCCAAATCGGCCCGCCCGCGTCCCGCTCGCATCAGCGCGGTCAGGGTCTCCCGTTCTTCCGTGGTCAGCACTATGTCAGTCGATGGCTGTGGCATGGCGCCACACGCTATCATTTACAAGTGTCTAGTACAAGCCACTAGTGCGAAACCCCACGCAAGGCTGAGTTATTGAGGATTTCGGATTGCGGCCTTGTAGGTGTTGCCGACCAGCGCGGGGGCGTTTGTCTGCATGACGTGACACACCGTGCAGTTCCAGCGCGCACCCGCGACGGAATCCCGGATGACGTCCGGTGCCCGCCGATAGTCGGTCAGGTGGCTCTTCGGCACCTGTGGCGGATCGGTCGGCTCGGTGCTGCCGTTGGCGTGGCAGAACAGGCAGAGGTTGTCTTCCCGCGTGATCGGGATCAGCCCCTGAAGGCTGTGCGGCACGAGCGGCGGCGCGCCCTCCCAGAAACGGGGCAACTTCGTGCTCTCCCCAGGTGGCGCCTCCGGGTAGCGATACACCGGAGGGGCCGGGTCGTCGGTGAGCGGCGTTCGACGCAGACCGATTTCCAGGTCGGACACCGCCGCAGCGGGCGGCGTCGGCGCCTGCATCGCCCGTGTGACCAGGCTGCCGATGAAGACGACGAGCAGCACCATCAGCACCGTGCGGACCATCCTCATCGCGCCTCCTCCGCCTTGTAGACCTTGACCGCGCACTTCTTGAAGTCCGTCTGCCGCGAAATCGGACAGCCGGCGTCAAGCGTCACCTTATTGATGAAGACGCTCTCGTCGAACCACGGCACGTAGACCAAACCGCGCGGCGGCTGATACCGTCCCTCCGTCTCGACGCGGGTCCTGATGCGGCCGCGTCGTGACTCGATCCACACGGCATCCTCACGCGCCAGCCCGCGCGTCTCCGCATCGTCCGGGTGCATGTAGGCCAGGGCGGCAGGCACCGCCTTGTGCAGCTCAGGCACACGCCGGGTCATCGTGCCCGAGTGCCAGTGCTCGAGCACACGGCCAGTACTGAGCCAGAGATTCCATTCCGCGTCAGGGATCTCCGGCGGTGCGACGTACGGCCGGAAGAAGATCTTCGCCTTGCCGGCCAGTGACACCGGTGCCGGATCCGTCACCGCGTCCAGGTTCCCGCGCGGCAGCGACTTCATCGCCGGCCCGTAGAAGTCGAAGCCCTTCCCCTTCTCCACGTACGGATCGTGCGCCTCGTGGAATCGCCAGACCGTCTCCTTGCCGTCAACCACGGGCCAGCGCAGCCCGCGCACGTCCGCCGCGAAGTAGCGATCAAACGGGGCGAGATCATGCGCGTGGCCGCGGCCGAAGCGCGCGTACTCCTCGAACAGCGCCTTCTCCGGGAACCAGCCCTCACCCAGATGCGCCACCGTATCGTTGGGATGCCCGCCGGCCACCGGGTCCGGCCACACGACCTTCCGGTTGTCGGGTGTCGCGAAGAGCACCTCATACAACGTGGTCTCGGGGCGATATCCCAGTGATTCCGCGCCCGCGATGACGCCGGGCAGATCGCCCTGGCCGCGCCAGACATCACCCACCGTCAGCCGCTTCGAGAACTCCAGGATCTGCCACAGGTCGGCGCGCGCCTCGCCGGGGGCCTGCACCTGCTGCCGCCACATCTGCGTGCGGCGCTCGCTGTTGCCGTACGCGCCCCACTTCTCGAAGATCATCGCCGACGGCAGGATCAAGTCCGCCACCTTGCACGAAATGCCCGGGTACGCGTCGGAGACGACGATGAAGGCGTCGAGGCGGCGGGCAGCTTCGATCCAGTGAGTGGCGTTGGCCGTGGCCTGGAACGGGTTGTTCACCTGTACCCACAACCACTTCAGGCGACCGTCTTCCAGGTCGCGCATCATCGAAGTGATGTCACGGCCGGGCTGCGGGTTGATCGTGCCGGCAGGAAGTTTCCAGAGGTCCTCGGCGAGCTTTCGATGATCAGGGTTGTCCACCGCCATGTCGGCCGGCAACCGGTGCGCAAACGTGCCCACTTCACGCGCGGTGCCGCAGGCTGAGGGCTGCCCGGTCAGCGAGAACGCGCTGTTGCCTGGACTCGCGTACTTGCCCGTCAGCAGGTGCGCCATGTACGCCTGCTCGTTCACCCACGTGCCCCGCGTGTGCTGGTTGAACCCCATGGTCCAGAACGACACGACCTTGCGGGCGCGGTCGGCGTAGGCCTCGGCCAGCGCAACCAGCTTGGCCTTGAACTCGTCCAGCGGTTCGTCCGGATTGCCGCGCGCGAGTTCGGCGACGTAATCGAGCGTGTAGGGCTCGACGCCGCGGCGGAAGTCGTCGAGCCCTATTAGCCAGTGCCGCCAGGCCTGATCGCGCTGCGACTGGCCGCTCTCCCTGGGATCGGTGGCGCGCAGCGCATACCCGATATCCACCGCGCCGGCCGCGAAGACACAGTGCTTCTCAACGAAGTCCCGATCCATCGCCTCGCGACGCAGAATCTCGCGCGCGATGTAGTTCCAGATCGCGAGGTCGGTCTGGGGGCGAAACACAATCTCGACATCCGCCATCGCGGAGGTCGGCGTGGTGAAGGTCGTCAGGTTGAACAGCCGCATGGGCTCGTGATTCAGCCGGCGGTCCACGACGCGCGCCCACAACATCGGGTGCATCTCCGCCATGTTCGCGCCCCAGGTGACGACAGTGTCCGTCAGCTCGATGTCGTCGTAACACCCGGCCGGTTCGTCAATGCCGAACGACTGCATGAAGGCGGCGACCGCGGACGCCATGCAGTGGCGCGCGTTCGGGTCGAGGTTGTTGCTGCGCCAGCCCGCCTTGACGAGTTTGACCGCCGCGTACCCTTCCTGAATCGTGTACTGCCCGGAGCCCATCACACCGACGCCCGTCGGGCCCAGCTCCCCGTACACGCGCTTGAATTGCGCGGTCATCTCGCCGAAGGCCTGCGCCCACGTCACGGGCACGAAGTCGCCGGTCTTGTCGAAGCGGCCGTCCTTCATCCGCAGCAGCGGCCGCGTCAACCGATCCTCGCCGTACAGGATCTTCGCGTTGGCGTACCCCTTGACGCACAGCAGCCCGCGGTTCACGGTACTGTCGGGATCACCCTTCACGGCCACCACACGGCCGCCCTGCGTGGCGATCTGGATGCCGCAGCCGACGCCGCAGAACCGGCAGACGCCCTTGTCCCAGGACCAGCCCTCCTGGACGGCGCGGCCCAGGGCCAGCAGGTGCTCGGGCAGGTGGAACCCGGCGGCCGCGCCGGTGGCGGCGGCCAGGCCGATCTTCAGAAAGCGGCGGCGAGAGGCGTCCATCAGTGCCCGGCTCCTTCCACGTAGTGGTAGACCAGTTCGGCGGTCAGCACGCCCGGCGTGCGGCGGATGTCGTCGAGGCGGGCGGCGTCATCGCCGCCACCCTCCGTTTCGAGCGTCAGCACGGCACGGCCGGCCTCCTGTTCCACGTGATGCACGTCGACGCCCGGCAGGCCGCTCAGGCGGTCAAGCACATCGGGCAGGGTCGCTGGTGTGGCGCGGACCAGGAGACTCGCGATGCTGTATCCCGGCGGAGTGGGCACTGACCGTCTCATGAACCGAAGTATGGCGCACCGACCCAGCCCGACGGTGTGACGGGCGTCATATGCGGTAGAGTGCATCCCGTGCAACATCCGGATCCGGACCTCCTCGCCAAGATCCCGGTTTTTCGGAGGGTCCTCCCTGAAGACCGTGCGCGGATTGCCGCCGTGTCCCACCTCCGCGACTACCAGCGGGGAGACCCGGTCTTTGATGAAGGCGACCCGTCCGCCTTCTTCTACGTCGTCGTCACCGGGCGCGTGAAGGTGTTCAAGCGGGCACCGGACGGCCACGAACGCATCCTGGAGATCTTCGGCGCTGGCGGACTCATCGGTGCTGTCGCCGCGTACGAATCGCGACCGTACCCCGCGGCCGCGTCGGCCATCGAACCGGTGACCTGCCTCCTGACCCCGTCCCCGGATTTCTTCGCGCTGCTGGAATCGCAGCCGACGCTGGTGCGCGGCCTGCTGGGCAGCCTCTCGGTCCGGTTGATGGAACTGACATCACGACTGGCCGAACTGACGAGCGGCCGGATGGACACGCGATTCGCCCGCTTGTTCCTGAAGCTGGCGGACCAGATGGGCACACCGGATCGGGGCGGCATTTTTGTGCCGATGGTCCTCTCGAGACAGGAACTTGCCGACCTCACCGGCACCACCATCGAAACGTCCATCCGCATCATGAGCCGGTGGAACAAGGACCACGTGCTGCACACCGACAAGGACGGCTTCGTCCTCCTCGACCGCGCCGCACTCGAAGAGCTGGTGGCATGACGCCCGTCATACCGGGGAGGGCTCTCCCAGGCGTTTACTAACGGCCTGTCGTGTCCAAGGAGCCCTCCAATGACTGCATTCCTTCGTGCCTGCCTGATCGTTCTCGCCGTCGGCGTGATGCTGCCCCCACGCGTCATCACCGGTGCCACCACGCCGCAGCCCAAAGACATCGTCGACACCGCCGTCGCGGCAGGGTCCTTCAAGACCCTCGTGGCGGCTGTGCAGGCGGCCGGTCTTGTGGCCCAGCTCAAGTCTGCTGGCCCGTTCACGGTCTTTGCCCCCACCGATGACGCGTTCGCCAAGATACCGAAAGGCGAGATTGATGCGCTCATCAAGGACACGCCGAAACTGCAGCGGGTCCTCAAACATCACGTGTTCGCAGGAAACGCGAACGCGACGGACCTAACGATGCTCAAGGACCTGTCAGTCGCCAGCGGGGGCCGCCTGCTGATCGAACCCGGCAAGGGCACGTTGAAGGTCGGTGGCGCCAACGTCATCAAAGCCAACGTCGCGGCCAGCAACGGCCTCATTCACGTCATCGACGCCGTGCTGTTGCCAAAGTAACCTCAGAGATCGGCACGACGTACGCGGGCCGCCGCGATGCCGAGCGGGAGCACGATCCAGACGACGAGCGAGGCTGCCAGTGTGAGGGCCGCGCCCGTCGTCCCCCCCGTCATTCTGAGGAAGGCCAACGACGCCGCGCCGAAGGCCGTGGTCCCGTCGACGGTCAGCAGGGTGCCTGTTCTGACCGCATCCACCGGATTGACGATGGCGGCGACCATCAACAGTCGCGATGCGGCACCGGATCGCAGCAGGGACGCCGCGCCAAGCGCTGCGACGTCGAACAGCACCACGGCGGCGAACCAGACGACGAGCGCGACGGCGAGATGATGGGCGCGGCGCAGGCTCGTCGATCCGGCCGTGATGGTCGCCGCCACGGCAAGGAACACCACGGTGAGAACGCACGATCCGGCCACAACGCCGAGGAAGCCGAAGACGCCGTCGCTGCCGGCGCGCTGGAAGATCAACAGGCCGGCGGCGCCGAACCCGACCGCCTGCGCCGCGAGCAGCGCCAGGCACAGCCCCGCAAGCTGGCCGAACAGCACGACGGTGCGCGGCACCGGCTGCGAATAGAGCAACTGTGCGGCGCCCGGATCCGGCGTCAGCGCCATCACGCCGAACACCAGCGAGGTCAGCGGCACCAGCAGCAGCACCAACTCCACAAGCGACGCCGCAGTTCGCGAGAAGTCCTGCGTGCCGCTGCCGCCGCTCAGCACATACCCCGATGTCGCCACGGCCAGGGCCAGCGCCGCAAACACCACGGTGAAGGTCTGAGTCCACCGCGAGCGGACCGACAACCGCACTTCCTGCTGCGCACACAATGTGAAGGCCATCGTCACTCCTGCCTGCGCCGCCAGCGTCCCGGCACCACATCGTCAATTCCCGCTGGCGCCGTGCCTCCCAGGCTCGTGTCCGCATCGCGGGACCCGGGAGTCGCGTGCGCCACCAGATGCGACGCCATCGGTGTCGCGACCTCCGGCACACGGGTGTACACCGCGGCTTCGGCCCGTACCCACTCGCGCAGTCGATGATCCGTCACGAACACGATGCCCCCCTCCGGCCCAGGCGCCGTGGCAGTGAGGTAGGCATGCAGGCAGCCAAGGTCGTCAAAAAACTTCGGCAACTCGCCGTCAATCAGGAGCTGGGATGCAAACTCCGGCTGGGACACCGTCATGCGACAGAACGCACACGACTCCTGCCCCACCACGAGTGGCTCCGGCTGAACCGCGCCACGAGCGCACCCAGCACTGAGCACCCCGGCACCGAGCACCAGCACGAGTGCACCGGTGCACCAGTGCACACGTGCACGTATGCTCCCAGCACTATCCATGATGTCCCTCCACCAGCTCCCGGTAGAACGCATCGAGCCGCCCCTCCTCCGCAGACCAGCCGCGGATGGTCACCCCCTGGTTGCGCAACAGGTCGAGCACGGCCAGCCGGACGTCGGCGGTGCCCGGCACCATGATCTGATCGGCACTGCTCATCACTCCGGGTGCGATCGCGCGCAGTCGGGTCAGCACGACGTCGCTGATGCCGTCGACCGTCACCTTCATGACACCGCGATTGGCCAGTGCGGTCGTCAGTTCACGCGCCGTGAACGACGCGACCAGGCGTCCACTCACCATGACGAGGAATCGATCGGCCAGCCGCTCGACATCGCCCATCTGGTGGGAACTGAAGAACACCGTCTGCCCCTCACTGCGACGCGCCTCGATCACGGCGTAAAACGCACAGGTGCCGTCCGGATCGAGCGCGGCCGTCGGCTCATCCAACAGAAGAACCAGCGCCTGCGCGGCCATCGCCACGGCGAGGCCCAGCCGCTGCGTCATCCCGCCCGAATACGTGCCAACCGTACGGCGACTCGAACCATTCAGCCCCGTGAGTTTCATCACTTCCTGGAGGCGGTCGGCATTGCGCCCGCGCAGCTTGCAGTAGAACTCGGCGACCTCGCGCCCTGTCAGGGACTCCGGAAAAGTGACTCGCTGCGGGAGGAATGAACACACCCGGCGTGCGTCAGCCTCGAGAGCAGACCGCCCAGGCGCTCCCAGCAACACCCGACCCTCCGTCGGGCGGACCAGCCCGGCGGCCGCCTTGATGCTCGTCGTCTTGCCCGACCCGTTGGGCCCGAGCAACGCCACGACTTCACCGGCCGCGATCGTGACCGTCAAATCGCGCACGGCGTGCACGATGCCGAAGGTCTTGGCAAATCCCTCGTAGGTGATCATCGGCGCCTCCCGGCGTGAAACACCGCCAGCCCCGCAACCACCCCCAGCGCCGAGAGCGCAAGCCCGCCGAAGGTCCGCCCCGCGTCCTGGGCCGGCATCAGCGGGATCGCTCCGCGCGGGGGCGGCGAGGTGAGCGGCCGGACGTCGCTGACGGCCACGGGCCGCAGCACCGGGAATGTCTGCTCTGCGTGCGCGAGCACGCGCGCCCCGATGCCCTGGGCGAAGAGATCCGCCGCCGTCAGGTTGCCCCGCAGGTGGTCGAACACATTCGACAGGCGATATGGGCGGTCGCGCACGCCGTCGGCGTCGAGGTCCGGCTCGTGAAACCCCGACCAGTAGTTGCCGTCGAACACGGTGTCGGTACGGCGCCCAACCAGTCGCAGGGGCGAGAGATTCCCGACAAACGTATTGCCCTCAAACCGATTGGCCTGTGACGAGTCGTAGACCACCACGGCGACATCAGACGACGAGACGAGGTTGCGGCGGAAGAGGTGCCGCACGGCACCGTCGATGAAGAACCCGCGCTCATTGTCGGCGACGAGATTGTCCTCCGCGACCACGTCCTCACAGTCCTTCAGCAGGAGGCCCACGGATGCGAAGCCCCGATTATGGAGGAACCGGTTTCGGGCAAACGTCAAGCGGCGTGAGTACATGAGCGCCGCGCCGGCGGCACCGTGCTGGAAGGTGTTGTCCTCGAAACGGTTGTCATCGGAATTCATGTAGTGGAGCCCGTACCGGACGTGACTGACCTCGTTCCCGATCACGATGCCGTGGTTGGCGGATTGAATGTAGAAGCCGTCACGTGAGTACCGGACGCGGTTGTTCCGCAACGTGAAGCGCTGGGCGTTCCAGACGTGCACGCCCGAGCCCTGTTCCCCGGCCGACCGTCCTTCGGTGCCCGTGATGTCGCACCCCTCCACCACGGCATCGTCTGCCTCACGCAGATACACGCCGAACAGGGACCGCACGATCCGGCACTCCCGGATCGTGACGCGCCGACCGGCGACATGGATGCCGGAGGAATCACGGGCAAGGCTGCCGCCAAGTTGCCCGTCGATGTCGAATCCTTCGATCAGGACGTCGTCGGCGCGGACACGAACGACGCTCCCCAGACCGGAACCGATCAGCCGTGGACGTCCGTGGCCGACGAGACGAATGGACCTGTGGATGAACAGGTCGCCGGTGTACGTCCCGGCCTGCACATCGATCCGATCCCCCGAACGCGCAGCGTCAATTCTCGCCTGCAACGGCGAGAGTGCGGTTGCGGCCGGACGTCCCTCAAGCGTGCCGACCGTGACGGTCATATCCTGGACGGCCTCCTGCGGGAGCGCCAGGGCCACCATCAGCAGCAGCGTGGTCATGGCATCGACTCGGGTTCAGGCCGGTTTCGCCAGGCCAGTACCAGCGCGACCAGCACCAACACGCCGGCGCCGGCCATCAGATAGGTGCCCGCCTGGGGATAGGAATAGACCTCGAAGTTGGCGATGGTCTTGTGCCCGAACATCGGTGGCGTGAATCCCGGCACCTTGACCGCCGCTGTCGGCGACAGGTCGTGTCCGTACCGATAGAGTTTGTAGCCGAACGACCATATCGAAAAGCCGCCGAAGTAGAGGAACATCACGGCGCCGTCGACAAACTCCTTCATCGTGCCGAACACCACCGCACGCAGAAACAGCAGCGCCAGGCCGCCGATCGCAAAGGGCATCCACTTGAACTCGGTAAAGTCCTCGACGGCGAGGTCACGCATGCCGATGTAGTGGTTGAGCAGGTTGATCTCCTTGAGATCCTGCCCGTTGTTGCCGCCGACGAGCGCGTTGGCATGAATATCGAGCCTGAGCGCGTTCGGATACTGCGGCGCGAACATCGTCAACTGCCACAGCGGGAACATCAGGGCGACGACGACGAGGATGGCGGCGAGCAGAAAGCAGGCACGCGGCCCCGCACCGACGGGTTGATGGAGGCGACGGGCGGTCCGTTCAAGGCGGGTCATCTCTTATCCAGCGAGCTCGGAGGCGATTTCCTGGGAAATCGCCTCCGAGCTCATTTGCTAGCGGGGTTTCACGATCAAGTAGCTCTGCATCTCCTGGTGCAGCGCAGAGCAGAAGTTCGTGCAGTAGTACGGGTAGACACCCTTCCTGGCCGTGAATGTCACCGTCTTGGTCTCGCCGGGGTCGACCACGATGTTGATGTTGTAGTCGAGCAAGCCAAACCCATGCAGTTCGTCCGTGGTCTGTTCAATGTTGGTCACGGCCACGGTGACAATGTCGCCTTCCTGCACTTCGAAGTTCATCGGGGTGAAGGACGAGCGGACCGCGACCATCTTGACCGTGACGCGGTTGCCCTGACGGGTGATCCCGGCATCGGCCACATCCCAGATCGCCAGCGGGTGCTTGTTCTCCTCTTTCGGATACACCTCAATGGGCTTGACCTTGTCGGCCTTGATGATCTGGGCGTAGTGCGGCTCGGGCTCGGTGAACGCGTCGTAGAGAATCTTCATCTTCTCTTCGCCGATGTCGATCAGCTGTGTCGCCTCAGGCTGCGACGGCCCGACGCTCAGGTGCCGGCCATGGGACAGCTTGTTGAGCGACACGAGATACCCGCCATCCGGGCTCACGGTGTCGCCTTCCGCCGTCGACAGGTGGCCGACCGCGTAGGACACGGGGACCTTGTCGATGACTTTCCACTCACCGAGTTTCCAGGACGCGATGGCGCTGTCCACAAACAACGACGTGTAGGCCATGCCGTCCGGGCCGAACTGCGTGTGCAGCGGACCAAGGCCGACTTCGACCTCCGCATCCTTGATCGACTCGTACTTGAGTACGGGGATGCCGTCTTCTTCGCCGTCGAAGTCCTTGTTACGGATGGCTGTCTGGATCTTCTCGAAGTTGAACGCCGTCGTCACGCCCTGGAGCTTGCCAGAGCCGATGATGTACTTGCCGTCAGGCGAAACGTCGACACCGTGCGGGGACTTGCCGCACGGCAGCAGATACACGAGGCCGGGGACCTTCCTGGGATCGAGCACGCGGACGCCCCCGATCATGTCGCCCTGGCCCGCCGCCGCGGCCTTGGCTGCCGCGCGCCAATCAACAGCGGCGATGTAGTCCCGATCGCGCTGGCTCGCCGTGACCTCAAGCTTGCCGACCGCGCGCTCCGCGTTGTAGGCGGTCAGGAACATCCAGCCGTCGGACACCAGCTTGCCGGCGTCCCCGATGTCGTAGTCAAACGGCGGCATCATGATCTGGAAGCCGTTGGACATTTCGCCGGTTTTCGGATCGACCGCGAGAGCGCCGATGACGCCCTTGTATTCGGTCGCGTACTTGTCGATGGGCGCGTACGTGCCCTTCGGGATGGGAATCGAGAACCGGCTGGCCACCATCACGTACTCGCTGTTCGGCGTGATGAACGAGGACCCGTGGTTGCCGGACACGTTCGGAATCGGTCCGAAGATCTGCTTGGTCTTGAAGTCGCGAAGGTCGATGCGAGCCACCCGGCCGTTCATCTCATTGATGAACAGCCAGCGGCCGTCGTAGTCGCCATTGGTTTCCGACAGGGCGGGATGGTGCGCATCACCCCATGTCAGGCCGCCGAGCATCGCCTTCGACTCATCGTCAAACCCGTACCCGGTTGCGGGGTAGGGCGTGAAGACGGGGATAGTGGACAGGTGACGCATCGACGGCACGCCGTAGACGTACACGTTCCCGGAGTGCCCGCCGGACTGGAACAGGTAGTACTCGTCCAGGTCGCCGGGCGCGACATATGTCTTCATCGCCGCGACGGCGATGTCGGACGCCCCGGCCGCCGCCCGTCGCCCCGAGGGTGGCGCACTGGGAGAACAGGCGCCGTACGCAATCATCAGGAAGGCACCGGCGCCCAGCGCCAGCCCCCTGCCCGCTCGTGTCAATGAACCTCTACTCATGGTCAACGCTCCTTCTCCGCCTGCTGCTTCTGATAAACCGCGAACGCTTCACGCAACTTCTGAACCGCAATGGCCTTCTGTTCCGGTGTGAGGATGATCTGGCGCGACAACACGACGGACATCGTGCCGGTGGGCTCACGCAGGAAGTCGTCGATGGTGCGGCCGAACCGCGACTGCACATCCTCGACCGCATTCGACAGGTCGGGACCGATCTGGGCGGGCGCCTCCACGCCATACACCTGAATCGAGTGACACGTCGCACATCCGGTCTCGACAAACCACGCCCCCGGCCCCGTCCGCATCCGTTCCTCCTCCGCCGCCTGCTCGGGCGTCGGCACGTCTGTACGCGGGGCACCCGCAAGATAGGCGGCGGGAATGTGCGACAGCTTCCACGACAACACCAGCATGGCGAGCGCCTGCGCCTGTTCCGTGTTGAACCCGAAGTTCGGCATGGTCGAATCGGTGGAGACCGCCTTGGGATTCTTGAAGTGCGCCACATGCCACGCGAACGCCGTCTTCTGGCCAGACAGGCGTGAGTAGTCGTACTGCTCCGGCGCCTTCTCGCCGACCCGCGTCAGGTCGGGGCCGATGCGGCCGCCGCGATTGTTGATGACGTGACAGGCCCGGCAGCCTTTCTCGTCCACGAGGCGTTTCGCGAGGTTGATGGCGTCCGCCCCCTTCGTCTCCCGGTCGTACCGGTGACAGCTGTTGCAGTTCATCTGGATGAGCGCGCCCTTGTTGCCCGAGAGGGAGTAGTCCTCGCCGAGTGAGCGGCTGAGCAGCGGCTCCTCCCAGTGGGCGATTTCGCCGTGGGCCTCGATCACGTCGACCGCCCAGCCCTGGCCGCCGTGGCAGGACGTGCAGCCGAACTTCTCCACAGGGTGCCCCTGCAGCGGCTCGACGGGATGGGTGCGGAAGGGCTCGTCGGCGTTCTCAAATCCCTTCCACGACGTGGCCTGATGGCAGGTGATGCACCGATCGGCCCGTCCGAGATCGGCGACCCAGATCTGCTGCAGCCCGGTCGTCACCGCCGCCGCGCGTTCCTCGCCGAACTTCTGGGCAACTTCCTCCTCGAAGGCTGCCTGGTAGTACCGCCAGTCGTGATCCCTGTCGCTCGCGAAGAACAGCACACACGACAGCACCAGAAGCACGCCAATGATGGCCAGCGTGGGCCGGTCGATACGGGGGTACGGAGAATTCGTGCGTTGTTCCATGGCTCAAATCCTCGACGGCAGGCTCGGCCAGGTTTCCCACGGCCAGAAGAACTCCCAGTACGGCCCGCGCATCTCCATGCCGATGTAGGTCAGCAGCAGGATCGCGACCATCACCACGATGAACACAAGGTTCTGGGTGCGACGCGCGGGGTGGAACCACTCCCCTGTCGCTTCACGCGGACTCCGGTCGAGCCAGGGCCACAACGTCAGCACCCCAATCAGCAGCCCCGGCAGGATCACACCGCCGATGAAGGCGCCGTTGATCGTGAAGCTCCCGAGGTGAATCGTTGTGTCCGTGACGATCTCCTGCAGCCACAGGAAGTACCAGGGTGCCTTGGCCGGATTCGGCGTGATCAGCGGATTCGCCGGCTCCTCAAGCGGCGAGGCTATGAACACCGCCAGGATGCTGATCAACGCAATCGTGCCGAGCGTGGCAATCAGCGCACGGCGCACCAGATCGGGCACGGCATTCACCGTCGTGTCGGCCGCGATCAGCGTCTTCGCGGTCACTGTCGGCGCGGTTCCCCGCGCGACACCCAGCAGCGTGTAGGTCTTGGTCGGCGTCGGCGGCACGGTGCGTGGCGTCTCCAGCTGTTCCTCGCGATCCGCGCGCGCCAGTCCCCCGTCCTTGCGCACCCGCCACATGTGGTACCCGAACAATGCGGCGACCGCGCCGGGCAACACCACGATGTGCAGGACGTAGAAACGAATGAGCGTGGCCTGCTCGATTTCCCGGCCGCCAATCAGCAGCTCGCGCACTGACGGCCCGACCCACGGAATCGCCGACGCGATGTTCGTGCCCACCGTCACGGCCCAGAACGCCAGCTGGTCCCAGGGCAGCAGGTATCCGGTGAAGGACAGGAACAACGTGAGGAGCAGCAGCACGACCCCGATGACCCAGTTCCATTCCCTGTGCTGGTTGCGGCCGACGCCGTTTTTGTAGGCACCGGTGAAGAACACCCGCGCCAGGTGGAAGACCACCGCGATGACCATGCCGTGTGCCGCCACGCGATGCACCGCGCGCAACCACTTGCCGAACGACACCACGTACTCGATGTCCTTGACCGACTGGTAGGCCCGTTCCACCGACGGCACGTACAGGAACAACAGCGGCAGCCCCGACAACACCAGCAGCAGGAACAGGGCCGCCGTGATCGTGCCGAGCCAGAACGAATACGTCCACGCCATCGAGGCGTTCGACACCTTCGCGGGCATGGCGTGCAGCAGGAAGTTCGACGTAATCGCATCGCCGGCGTCCCGGTCAGATCGAGGCCGGAGACTCCAGAACCGGCGTGATCGCACGCCGGGCGCTTCAGGCGGTTGCTGGGCCATGGCCATTCCTCACACCGTCAGCCGGAAGTCGCGACCGACTTCTTCGGCCAGATCCACGACAAGCTGTCCGTCGTCAGCCGCGACCGAGAGCCGGTACCACGACAGCGGCTTTGGCGCGGGACCGGACGTGTTCACCCCGTCGCCGGTGTAATGCGACCCGTGACACGGACAACTGAACTGATGCGTCAGTTGCAGCGGCGAGCCGCCGACGTCCACCGTCTCCGGTTTCGGCAACGCCTCCGCGCGAACCGTGCACCCCAGATGGGTGCACACGGCCGACACCGCATGAAAGGTGTTGCCGTTCCGGAAGATAAACAATCGCTCGTCGGCCAGAAACTTCAGCCCGTCCGAAAACTCGGCTGGCGGCCCGAGTTTCACCGTGGTTGGCGCGTCGTAGGAGACGTTCGGCGCCAGGGACCGCAGCGATGCCACTCCCTGTGCGCCCAAGGCACACGCCCCGGCCCCCGTGCCCAGCTTGATCAGAAAATCCCGTCGGTCCGTGCCACCCATGCCCGCCTCCGCCTACTGGTCGGCCCAGCGCTCCGTAATCGAAAATTTTTCCATCGTCATCGCGCCCGTCGGGCACCGGATCGCACAGAGCCCGCACCGGATGCATCGTTCGTCGTCTTTGATCAATGCCGTGAGCGGCAGGGATGTCTCTCCCACGCGGGCGGCGACGGCCTCGCGCTCCCCCTCGTGCAGCGCCACGTCGTCGAGCGGCACAAACGCGAGGCAGTACTCGGGACAGATGTCGACGCAGCGGTTGCACAATACGCACAACTCGGGGTCGTAAATGGTCTGCACGTGGCAGACGAGGCAGCGCGCGGCCTGTGCCCGCGCGGCCTCGGCCCCGTACCCCGTCTCGACCTCGGCAATACCGGTGCGACGGCCGATGTCGAGCGTCGGCGCCGCGACGCGGTCGAGCTGTTCGAAGCCGGCCGCCATCTGGTAGGTCGAGGTGGGCAGCACCTCAATGTCGAGGTGCGTCTCAAGACGCGCCTGCTCGCGCGTCAGGAACTGATGCATCGAACGCGAGGCGAGTTTGCCGTTCGCAACCGCCTGGATGAGGTTCCGGGGACCAAACGCGACATCGCCGCCCGCGAATATTCCGGGAGCGCTGGTGGCCAGCGTGACCGGATCGACACGAATGGTCCCCGAAGGTTGTAGGTCGACGCCGTCGGCCGGCGTGAGAAATGCCAGGTCAGGCTGTTGCCCAATCGCCAGGATGCAGGCGTCGGTCTCAACGACCACGACGTCGTCATCGTCATACACCGGCGCAAACCGGCCCGTGTCATCAAAGACCGAGTGGACCGCGCGCAGTTCGACGGCCGTGAGCCGGCCGTCCGAGCCGACTAGGCGGCGCGGCCCGCGGCGCGTGAGGAACTGGACGCCTTCCTTCTGTGCTTCCTCGAATTCATCGTGGCCCTGCATCGTGCGCAGCACGGGCATCTCGTCGAAGTGCTCGAGTGACACCATCGTGACCTCGGTCGCACCACCACGCAGCGCAGCGCGCGCCGAGTCGATGGCCTCCTTGGCCCTGGCATCAGCGGCGCCTTCAAGCGCGTCGAGATCCTCTTCGCGTCCGACACGCAGCGCCGTGCGCGCGGCATCGAACGCGACAAAGCCGCCGCCGATCACGACCACACGCCGGCCGAGGTCCATCCGGAAGCCCCGGTTCACGTTCAGCAGGTAGTCGACGGCCTTGACCACGCCGTCGAGTTCCACGCCCGGCACCTGAAGGTCACGGCCGCGCGACACGCCGACCGACAGGAAGACCGAGACAAATCCTTCCGCCTTGAGGTGCGACAGACCGAAGTCGGCCGACAACGGCGTCCGGAGTTTGAGCGTGACTCCCAGCGCGAGAATCTTGTCGATCTCCGCGCGCAGCAGACTCCGCGAGAGCCGGTATTCGGGGATGCCGTAGCGCATCATGCCGCCAGGTTCGTCACCGGCTTCAAAGACCGTGACCTGATGGCCGAGCAGCGCCAGGTCGTGCGCGGCCGAGAGGCCAGCGGGCCCGGCGCCGATGACGGCGACCTTTCTGCCAGGAGCCGGGCCAGCCGACTGAATCTGTGACCCCAATGGCAACTGGTCGATGTATCGATTGCCGTCCCGGACGCCGAACGGCCGCAACTCATCCTGCGTATCCGGGCGCACAGACTCCGCGCCGTACTGTTCCGTGACGTACCGCTTCAGCGCACGAATTGACACCGGCGCGTCAATCGACCCGCGCCGGCACGCGTCTTCACATGGGGCGGCGCACACACGGCCACACACCGAAGCAAACGGATTCGGAGCCCGCGCGACGAGGTAGGCCTCTTCGTCGTGCCCATCGGCAATCAACTGCACGTACCGGCCCGCATCGGTCTGGACGGGACACGCCGTCTGACACTTGACCTGTCCCTTCCAGTGCGTGAGGTCCGGGAATCGGGCGTGAATGGCCATCACCAGCGCACGGTATGCGCCGTGCGGCCCGGGCCGTTATGACGCCGGTCATATCGGAGAGCGCCCGGATGACATGTAATCGCGGGAATCATCCGACGGGGTCCCCCGTCCGACTGGAGGCTGCGCATGCAGGTCACCTCGTGGGTCGTCGAACAGCCGGGCTTGGCCATGGTCCTCCAGACCAGGGATGAAACACCTGGCCCGGGCGAGGTGCTCATCCAAGTAACGGCCTGCGGCGTGTGCCATACCGACCTTGGCTACTTCTACGACGGGGTGCCGACCAGACACCCCTTCCCCCTCACGCTCGGCCATGAAATCAGCGGACGCGTGGTGGCCACGGGACCAGGTGCCGACGTCTGGCTCGGTGCCGACGTCGTCGTCCCCGCCGTGATTCCGTGTGGGGACTGTCCGGCGTGCCGCGCCGGTCGCGGCCAGATCTGCCCGACGCAGGTGTTTCCCGGCAATGACGTCCACGGCGGGTTTGGATCCCACGTGCGGGTGCCGGCCCTGGGACTCTGCCGTGTGCCGGACTTGACGAACGCGGCCACCAACCCGGCCGGTCTGGATCTGGCCGCGCTGAGCGTCATCGCAGACGCCGTGTCCACTCCGTACCAAGCCGCTGTGCGTGCGGATGTGCAGCCCGGCGATGCCGCCATCTGGGTCGGCACGGGTGGCGTTGGCGGCTTCGGCGTCCAGATCTGCGCCGCCCTCGGCGCACACGTGGTCGCCATCGACATCGACGATGGAAGGCTGCAGGGAATGGCGGCGCACGGGGCCGCACTCACCATCAACTCGACGCCGACGGATGCGCGCGCGCTCGAGCATCCCCATGGGACCGGGTGACTCGGACGGAGCCGCGTGAACGATGGGCGTATGACCCGTGTCATACGCCCAGTGATGGGCCAACGGTACATTCCAGCCTGCACATGCGTGAACTGCTGGTCGCCATCCACCTCATCGCGGCCGTTGCATGGGTCGGCGGCATGATCTGTTTCGTCGCGTTATTCATGCCCTGGGTGCGCGAACAGGACGATGCCGCTCGCCGGGAGCAACTGCGAGCCTTTGGCCACCGCTTCCGCCGATATGCGTGGACATGCCTCGCCGTGCTCGCGGTCACCGGACCGGCGCTCACCTGGATGCACTGGGGAGGCCTGCCCCCACTCACCACCGTGGTGGGTCAGTTGCTTCTGGCCAAAGTCACCCTGTTCGCGCTGGCGATGGTCTTGAACCGCTGTGACAGCGGCCGCGTGTCCAGAACGACGGCACGCTGGACCGGCCGCCTGAGTCTGGGTGTGGGAGTCGCCGCCCTGGTCGTCGCCGCGTGGCTGGCGCGCTGGTGACCTTGCGCTGGCACAAAGACGCGCCGGCGGGGCGTCCGTAGGGTGTGAGTGTGCGTGGAGGATGAATCATGGAATTGACGAAGGACATGCATGTCTCCGAGGTTGCGGCGGCAGCGCCGGCCACCATCAAGGTGTTTCAGCAGCACGGCATCGACTTCTGCTGCGGAGGCCACCGGGCGATCGCGGAGGCGTGTACAGAGCACGGCCTCGATGTGGACCGCGTACTCGCTGAGCTGGTGCAGTCCGCAACGGGCACGACGGATGAACGGAATTGGCAACAAGCCCCTCTGGAGGACCTCGTGACCTACATCCAGGGCCGGTTCCACCAGCCCCTCCGCGAGGAACTGCCGCGCTTGTCGGCGATGGTGGACAAGGTCGTGATACGCCACGGAGACCACTATCCAGAGATGCTCCTGCCCCTGCAGCGCGAGTTCCGGCGCCTGATGAGCGAGTTGCTGGATCACATGTCGAAGGAGGATCACATGCTGTTTCCTGCCATTGTCGCGATTGAACGGGGCCAGGCGGCGGATGATGGCAGCTGGATTGCCGGCCCTGTCGAGGTGATGGAGCACGAACACGAGCAGGCGGGTGCGGCCCTGGCGGCCATGCGGCAGGTCACCGCAGACTACCAGGTGCCTCCCGATGCGTGTCCGACATTTCAGGGGTTGTTCTACGGCCTCGAACAACTCGAACGCGACATGCACGTGCATGTTCATCTGGAGAACAACATCCTGTTTCCGCGCGCTCTTGCGCGGGGTCAGGTCTGAGTCCCGATCCCCGCGCCGGCTCGCCCTGGAGCGCTCCGGGCACCGTGTCGGGCTTCGCCTCGGCGCCGCCCAACGAGGTCCTGATGACCTTCGCACGCGCTGAACTGGACCGGGTGCAGGGACAGGGCGTAGCCGTGGATATCGGCTGCGGGGCCGCCAGGAACGCGGTACCACTGGCCGAGATGGGCTGGGCCGTGATTGGCACGGATTTGTCGCAGCCCATGCTGGAGGCCGCGATCGAGCGCGCCACACGCCGCGGCATGTCCGCACGCGTGCAGTGGTTGTCCGCACCGATGGAAGACCTGCCGATCGCCAATGCGAGTGCCATCTGGTCATCGCCCATGGCATCTGGAACCTCGCCACGTCGGCCGAACAGTTTCGAGCGGCGGTTCACGAAGGTGCGCGCGTGGCCAGGCCTGGTGCCGCGCTGTTTGTCTTCACGTTCTCGCGTCACACGCTGCCTGACACGGCGGCCCCGGTGCCCGGAGAGCCCTTTGTCTTCACCCAATTCTCCGGACGGCCGCAGTGTTTCCTCACCGAAGCCCAGTTGCTCACGGAAATGGCAGACGCGGGATTTGATCCGGATCCAGGCGTCCCCCTGCGCGAGTACAACAGGCCCACGACCGCCACCGTTCAACTGGGCGGGCCAGTGATCTACGAAGCGGCGTTCCGCCGACGAACTTACACAACACTTACACGCGGCGGCGCGCCGAATCGATAGGCTGAGGGCATGACGAGCGCACCGGTGATCATTCAGGGCGGCATGGGCGTCGGAATCTCGGACTGGCGCCTCGCCCGCGCGGTGTCACAGGTGGGACAGCTGGGCGTGGTCAGCGGAACGGCCCTGGACAACGTCCTGACGCGACGCCTCCAGATGGGTGATCCCGGCGGTCACATGCGGCGTGCGCTCGACCACTTCCCCGTGCCAGACCTCGCACAGGACATCTGGGAGAAGTACTACATCGCGGGCGGCAAGGCCCCCACGGCCTCGTTTGTGCTGCCGCCCATGCAGTCAACCGACGCCAGTCTGGAATGGCAACGACTCTGCGTCGTCGCCAACTTCGTGGAAGTGTTTCTCGCGCGTGAGGGACACAACCACCCGGTCGGCATCAACTATCTGGAGAAGATCCAGATTCCTCACCTGCCCTCGATCTATGGGGCAATGCTCGCCGGCGTCAGCTACGTATTGATGGGTGCCGGGATTCCCCTGAAGATCCCGGGCGTGCTCGATCACTTCGTCCACCCCGAAGCTGCGACGTATCCCCTGCACGTCACGGACGACGACAGCGAAGGTGGTGGGCACCTGCTGACGTTCGATCCGCACGAGGTGATCGGATTGGGTCCCGATGCCCCTCCGCTGACGCGTCCGCACTTCCTCGCCATCATTGCATCCGACGTCCTCGCCCTCACACTCCACCGTCGGGCCAACGGCCGGGTTGATGGATTCATCGTGGAAGGCCCGACGGCCGGAGGACACAATGCGCCGCCGCGTGGCGCGCTGCAACTGACGCCGGACGGCGAACCCGTGTACGGCCCCAGGGATGTCGTGAACCTCGAGAAACTCCGCGCGATCGGCCTCCCCTTCTGGCTGGCCGGGGGTGCGGCGGCACCGGGCAAACTGCAGGAGGCGCTCGACGCCGGTGCGGCGGGTATCCAGGTCGGCACGGCGTTCGCACTCTGCGAGGATTCGGGACTGCGCGCCGACGCCCGTGCGGAACTGCTCGGGCGCGCCCGCACCGGTGACGCCCACGTCTTCACAAGCCCTGTCGCGTCGCCCGCAGGATTTCCGTTCAAGGTCGCGGAGCTCCCAGGTTCTTTATCGGATCCGGCGATTCTGCAGTCGCGTCCACGCATCTGCGATCTCGGATACCTGCGCGAAGCCTATCGGGCTGACGACGGCTCAGTGGGATTCCGCTGTCCGGCTGAACCGGTGAACCTCTACGCGTCGAAGGGTGGCGACCCGTCGGTCACCGCCGGTCGCGCCTGTATCTGCAACGCGCTCGTCGCAACCGCAGACCTGCCGCAGGTGCGCGCAGGCCGTTATACGGAACCACCGATTGTGACGATGGGCGACGATGTGCAGGGCGCGGTGCGCTTCCTGCCGCCAGGAGCGGAGCGTTACGAGGCCGCCGACGTCGTCCGCACGCTGCTCGAAGAGTGTGCCGCCCGCACGGACTCACAGAGTCCTGCGATGCCGGTCTCGGCGCTGTAACCTGGCGCACACGTCGGGCTACTCGTTCAGCTTCACCGCGGTCGCAGCGTGCGCCGTCAACTGCGTAGCGAGCACTCGAAATGACAACTCACTGTCGGGCTCCCGATAGTCGCCCAGTGGGCCGATAGTCCTCGAGGAGAGGAGGAGGCAAGCCGAGTCGTAGAGCCGCTCTCTGACAAGCCGTTTGCAGAACAGCGTGTATCGATCAGCGTAAGACGTTCCGTGAAACTCGCTGAACACATTGAAGTGCGGCTCAGGGAAAGACTTCCTGGGCCGTATCGAGGCGTCGGCTTCCTCGAGCAGCATGAAATAGCCAAGCCATGGTCTTTGGGAGGTCTTAAATGCGCCTTCGCGGTAGGCCGTCCAGATGTCGGTGGCGTTGCCGAGTGCCTCCTCGGTCCGATTATTGAAGTTGTTGCCGAAGGATCCGACCTGCGACTTAAATTCGAGGACGGCGACCAACTGACCGTTGAGCACTACGACCAAGTCCCAATCCTTGGTTGCGCGGAAGTAACCGGGCCACTCTGTGCGACGCCTGTCATGGATTGCGCTGTCGGGGATGCCGGAGGCGATCAGTAGCTCGCGCACAACAGCTGCAAACTCCGCACAGTGGCCACCACCTGTGACAGCCGTACGACCACCACGATCGCGGTCGCCGGACAATCCCTGTCTGTCGCACTGTGCGTTCCTCGTCTCCCAGAAGAAGGAGACGGCCTGTCTCAGCCGGGCATCAAGCTCTGACAGGGCATCGCCGCGTTTCATGCGCGACCGGCCTCCACAACCTTGACCCGAGCTCCCGCGAAAAAGCCGTGAAGTTCAGAGTTGAGGCGGCTGTTCAAGAGCCCGAAATAATGTGGATCGATTTCCACACTGATACTACTTCTGCCGGACCGTGCAGCTGCGAGGCTGGTTGTGCCTGTGCCTCCGAACGGGTCAAGGACGGTATCGCCGACGAAGCTGAACATCCGCACCAGGCGCTCCGCCAATTCGAGGGGGTATGGAGCAGGATGCTCCCTCGTTGAGGCGCCTGTCACACCGTTCCATATTTGTTGAAACCACGTCTTGTGCTTTTCGGCGGAAATCACACTGAGCACCCGAGCAGCCAGCGATGGGCTTCGATAGCCGCCCGGCTTGCGCCGCATCAAGATGAACTCGATGTCGTTCTTGATGACGGAATTCGGCTCGTAGGGCTTACCGAGAAATCCCCCGCCACCACCATCAACCTCGTACGCAGCATTGGCGATCTTGTGCCAGATGATTGGTGCCAGGTTGTCGAAGCCAATGGTCCGGCAATGTTCCTGAATAGAGGCGTGAAGCGGAACGACCGTGTGTCGACCGCCGTTCCTGCGGCGCGACAGACACACGTCGCCAACCACGATGACGAGCCGGCCCCCAGGCACCAGTACTCGCAGGCAATGCCGCCACACCTTGTCTAACTGTTCCAGGAACTCGTCGTACTTCTCGACATGGCCGAGTTGCCCCTCCGTGTCACGGTACTCCTTCAACGTCCAGTAAGGGGGCGAGGTCAAGACGAGGTGGACGCTCTCGCTCGGCACGAAGCTCAAGTCGCGAGCGTCGTGATGGTGCAGGGTGTGCGATGTCGGTATTTCACGAAGGCGGCCTTCGATAACCGCAGTGGAGTTCCCAGGGTTTTGTGGACAGTCTGATGCCGAGCACATTGCTCGCGTGAGGAGGTCCCGATGTCCCAGCAACCACGTTCCAATCGCGTTCGCCAGACGTACGGGTTTATCAAGAGCCATCAGCGACAATTCCCTGTTGAGGTGCTGTGCCGCGTACTGGGAGTTGCACCCAGCGGCTACTACGAGTGGCTGAAGAAGCCGGTGTCGAATCGCGGCATCGAGGACGCGCGGTTGCTCCGCCTCATCCGCGCTTCGTACACCGCCAGCCAAGGCATCGACGGCGCTCCTCGCGTGTTCCTGGACCTACGAGAAGCTGGCGAACGCTGTAGCAAGCATCGTGTTCAACGCTTGATGCGAGAAGCCGGCCTACGGGCGCTGCATGGCTACAGGACACGACGATGGACGGTCGGCAAGCCTGCGACCCTCATCCCGAATCACTTGAAACGTCAGTTCAATGTCAGCCATCCGAACCGGGCTTGGGTGACGGACATCACGTACAGTCGCACCTGGCAGGGCTGGCTGTACTTGGCCGTTGTCCTCGACCTGTTCTCGCGGAAGGTGGTCGGCTGGGCTGTCGCATCGACCATTCGACGGGAGCTGGTGCTTGATGCCGTGCTGATGGCGGTTCGAGCGCGTCGTCCCCGCGGCACGCTCATTGATTCCGATCAGGGCTCGCAGTTGGGAAGTGATGCGTGGCGGAGATTCTGCCGCACCAACCGGCTCGAGCCGAGCATGAGCCGGAAAGGTAACTGCTGGGACAATGCCGTTGTCGAAGCATGTTTTGCCAGCTTGAAGAAACAACGCATCAAGAAATTGATCTATAAGGACCGGAGCGTGGCGACCGCCGACATCGAGGACTACATTACGTTCTACAATCGCACCAGACGCCACGGCCATCTCGGCGGCGTCAGCCCAGAGCAGTACGAGGCAGCTCATGTCCGCTAGCCGTTACACAGCCTCCACAAAACCCTGGGAACTCCAGTCCTGCGAATCGCATCTTCGCGTGACTGGCTGCTCATGACTGGCGCAGTGTACTCGGCCTCCCCCTGGACACGCGTAACATGAGGATTCCGCCGAGGTCGACGCCGCCAGCACTCGCGGGCCGGCTTGGTGTGCCGGCTCGACTGCGAGCGACGTGACACGCGTCAGTACAAAAAGCGCTGCTCTGTGCGCTTTTTCCGCGTCGTCGAGCCGGAGAGCCGGCACACCAAGCCGGCTCGCGAGTGCTCACCGGCGTGGTTCCGGCCTGAGCGTGCCAGCGACTACTCGTATCGCAACGACTCCACGGGATCCAGCCGCGACGCGCGACGCGCTGGGAGGTAGCCGGCGATGACGCCGACGCCGACGGCGCTGACGACGCCTGAGACGACAGCCCAGAGCGGCGGCAACGCGGGAAACGCCGGCGCCACGGCCGCCACTGTCGCCCCGATCGCCAGCGCGACAGTCACACCGATCACGCCGCCCGCGCCTGCCAGCACGGCGGACTCGAGCAGGAACTGCAGGCGCACATCCTGCCGGCGCGCGCCGATCGCCAGCCGCAGACCGATCTCACGAGTGCGCTCGGTCACGCTGATCACCATGACGTTCGCGATCCCGATGCCGCCAATCACCAGCGACACCGCCGCAAGCGCGAGAGTCGCAAGAAAAATCTGGGCACCGATGCGATCGAACTGCGCAATGATCTGATCGGCCGTCGAGAGGTTGAAGTCGCTCTCCGCGCCAGGCGGCACCTGTCGCGTGAGCCGCAGCACGGTCTCGGTCTCCGCCCGCGCCGTCTCCCGCAATCCGGCTCTGGCTCTGGCGTAGATCACCGTCTGTTCAGCCTCGGGAAATCGCTGGCGCGCGGTCGACAGCGGAATCGACACCACACTGTCATTGCGGTTCTCACCAAAAAATGTGCCCTGGCGCGGCGCGAGAACCCCGACCACGTAGTACCGATCCCCTCCGAGCAGAAACGACTGCCCGAGCGGCGACGATTGGCCGAACAACGCCGTCGCGATGTTGGCGCCGAGCACGGCCACCGGGGCAGCCACACGATCCTCAGTCTCGGTGAATGGCCGTCCGGCGGAAAACGGCGTATCGGTCACGTCAAAGAAGTTCGGCGACGCGCCCTCGATCAACACGGTGTCCGACTCATTCCCACCGGCCCGTGCCGTAATCACGCGCGTCGTCGTCGCGGCCGGAATCAGCAACTGCACGCCCACATCGCGCACGGACGGCGCCAGACGCTCGATCGCTTGCGCATCCGCCAGCGTGAGCACACGGCGGTTGGCGTCGGCATCGGACGCCGGCGTGTAGGGATCGCCGTTGCGATGAAACGCGAAGATGTTGTCGGACCCAAGTTCCCGGAAGAGCTGGGCGACCGAGTTCCGCAGCCCGACAAGCGTCGACGCCACGAGCACCACGGTCACGATGCCGATGACAAGTCCGACGATCGCGAGCACCGACCGGGCCGTGTGCACGCGGATGGACTCGAGCGCCAATGTGAGGGCTTCGCGCAGCATCGGCTACTCCGTCCTCAATGCGTCCACAATCACCAAATGCGTCGCACGCCGCGCGGGATACCAGCCCGCGACGATGCCACTCAGTGCCGAGGCCAGCAGACTGGTGGCCACCGTCATCGGCGCGACCGCCACGGGCAGGTCCAGCGCGCCGGCGAGCACCGTCACCATGCCCCACGCCACACCCAGCCCGACCACCCCGCCGATCATCGCGGTCAGCGCGGACTCCGCCAGCACCTCGCGCAGGATCGTCGTCCGCGTCGCGCCGAGGGCGCGGCGCACACCGATCTCCCGCGTCCGCTGTGTGACCGATACCAGCACGGTGTTGGTGACGACGACGATGGCTGCGAGCAGGGCCATCAGCGAAATCGGTCCGGCGGCGACCCCGATGCGGCGTGAGAGGTTTGCGACAAAACCACGCGCCGCGTCCGGCGTGAGCACGTCGAAGGCATCAGCTTCGCCGGGTACCTGATTCCGCCGGGCACGCAACGACGCGCGCGCGCGATCCTCCGCCTGCATGGCCGTGGCGCCAGGGAGCGCGCGCGCGAAGATCGGCAGCGTGCGCGGAGCCCCGAACGCCCGCTCCCACGCCGCCAGTGGAATCCACACGAAACGGTCGAGCGACGTTCCACCGGAGCTGCCCTGCCGCACCTGCACACCGACCACCTCGAAACGGCGCCCGGCGATGCGCAGCCCCTGCCCGAGGGGGTTCGAGGCCGGAAACAGCGTGTCGGCCACATCGGCGCCGATCACCGCCACCGCCGCTCCGCTGCGATCGTCCTGGCTGACGAGGAACCGGCCGGACGCGATCGCGAGGTCCCTGAGGTTGGCCAGGACCGACGTGGTGCCGGAGACTGCCGCATTTTCGTAGGTGCGTGACCCGGCCGTGACGTTCGCCACGGCCTGGACGTTCGGGGCGTATTGCACGAGGCCGTCGGCCACGCCTTCCAGAAACCGCCAGTCCGTCCGTCGAATCGGCTGGTTCCGCAGGAGTTGGTCCTGCAACTCCCGTCGCGACACACGTCCCGGCGAGGCAACCTGACCAAGCAGGAACGTCTCCGACCCGAATGCCCGCGCGGTGGTCGACTCGGCCGACGCCGCCACGCCGTCGAGGGCGGCCACGACGATGACCTGGGTGGCGACGGCCACGGCAATGGCCAGCGCACCCAGCGCCGATCGCAGCCGGTTCGCACGTAGTGTTGTCAGGGCCTGTCGAAAGGACTCGCGCATGAAGGTGTCCGAAGCCGGACCGTGCCAGTATAGAAGGTATCGTGCAGATTCCCCGAAGTCTCGTCGTTGTGGTGCTGGTCGCGGTTGTGGCCGGCGTGTGGTGGTGGATGGGCCGGTCGTCGGACGGCATCGAGGTGCAAGTCGCGACGGTGCAACGTGTGCCTGAGTTGAAGTCCTACGTGACCGCCTCGGGAGAAATCGTCGCGACAAAATTCGCCGACCTTGGGTCGTCGGTCATGGGACGCGTGGTGAGCCTCAACGTGCGGGAGGGGGATCGCGTCACGGCCGGTCAGGTGCTGGCGCGGATCGACCCGGTGCAGGCCGAGAGCGCGGTGGCGGCTGCAAGTGCCGCGGTGCAGGCGCTTGAAGCCGACGCTGCCGGCGCAGACAACGCCGTGGCGGCGACCCTGGCCGAGGTCAATGCGGCACAGGCCCGCCAGGTGCAGGCCGATCAGACATTGCAGCGGACGAAGGATTTGTCGGCGTCCGGGCTGACGTCCAAGGCCGAACTGGATGCGGCCACGGCGGCGGCGGACACGGCCACCGCCCAAGTCGCGGCGGCCCGAGCGGCACTCGCGCGCGCTGAACAGTCCAGGGATGCGGCGCGGCGACGCGTGACCCAGGGCCTCGCTGAAACCGCGCGGGTGCGCGACCAGTTGGCGAAGACCTCGATCACGGCGCCGATCGACGGGGTGATCACCCGTCTGTCGGTGGAAGAGGGCGAGATGGTCGTGATGGGCGTGCAGAATCAGCCCGGCTCGATCCTCATGACGATCTCGGACCTGAGCGCCATCAATGCGGAGGTGAAAGTGGCCGAAGCCGATGTGCTCCGGCTCGCGCTGGAAAACCCCGCGACGGTATCACTCGATGCGCTGGCGGGCCGGGCGTTCACCGGGCGTGTCGTCGAGATTGGCGCGAGCGCGTTGCCTCAGTCCGGCGCGCAGGCCGCGGCCCGTGAGTTCAAGGTGACGGTCCGGTTGGAAGGTGCGATCGCGCAGCTGCGTCCGGGTCTCACCTGCGATACCGAGATTCTCGTCGCGTCACGGCAGAACGTCCTCGCCGTACCACTACAAGCCGTCGTACAACGGGACGGACGCAGCGGAGTGTTTGTCGTGCGGGACGGCCGGGCTGCGTTCACGCCGGTCACCACCGGGCTCATCGGGGGCCTGACGATCGAGGTGGACGGCCTCTCCGAGGGCGCCACGATCGTCGCCGGCCCGTTCCAGACCCTGCGCGACCTGGTTGACGATTCTGCGGTCCGCGTCGGAGGCGCGTGATAGGCTCTCGCCTGCGTGCACTCCCCAGTTGAATTTGCTCCCCCCGTCGTGAAGATGGCCCTCGAAAAACGCGTCAAGGCGTATTTCGGCGATCGACCCACCCAGGATCACCCCGTCATGTACTTCAAGGCGGCCCTCTGCATCGGCGGGGTCGCGCTGGGGTACTACTGGCTGGTCTTCAACGTGGAGAGCTGGCCTGAGGGGATTCTCGCGGGACTGTGCCTGGCCTTCTCCATGATTGGTGTCGGCTTCAACGTGCAGCACGATGCCAACCACGGCGGCTTTTCTCGTCATCGCTGGGTGAACCGCTCGCTCGGATTTACACTCGACCTGCTGGGTGCCAGCTCGTACTTCTGGGCCGACAAACACAACCACAATCATCACGTCTACACGAACGAGTCACTGGAGGACGCCGACATCCAGCTGGGCGGACTCGCCCGGATGAGCGCCGATCACGAGTGGAAACCGGCGCACCGGTACCAGCACATCTATCTGTGGCTGCTCTATTGCGGCATCCACGTGCGGTATCTCTACAGCGACATCCAGCGCCTGATGTTCGGCAAAAACGACGGCCTGACCGCCCCGTACCCGAAGGGCGCCCACATGGCCGCGCTGATCGGCGGCAAAATCTTCTTTGTGACCGTCGCGTTCATCATCCCGATGCAGTACTACTCGGTGGGACGCGTGTTCGGCACCTACGTTGCCGTCTCGATGGTGATCGGCCTGGTCTTCGGGCTGGTGTTCCAGTCGGCGCACAGCGTGGACAACGTGGAACACCCGGTGGTGAGCGACGGCACGAAGCGCGCGGAATGGGTGGTGCACCAGATTCGCACCACGTCGAATTTTGCGACCGAGAACCGCGTGCTGACGTTTTTCTTCGGCGGCTTGAACTACCAGCGGGAACATCACCTGTTCCCGAAGATTTCACACGTGCACTATCCGGCGTTGTCGACGATCGTCAAGGACGTGTGCGACGAACACGGCGTCAAGTACTGTGAGTTCCCCACATTCACCGGCGCCGTGCTCTCACACTACCGCTGGGTGCGTTCGCTGCGCACGGTTCCCGCACCTGCTTCTTTTCCTGCAACGTCAACCTGAACGTTGAGTTGGACGGCTCCGGCGCAGACGCGACGGCGAGTGGATTAAACTCAATCCATCCCTGCCAGCAAACGAAAACCCTCCCCGAAACACTTTTTACTGCACACGCCCAGCGCCGGGGTCGGGCCGCACAACAATTACGGAATTGACCACCTGATCGCCGATCGTGAGTTTCACGCGATAGGTCCCTGGGCCCGCGGCCGAGCCGCCGCCACCACCGCGAGCGCCACGGCCTGCCTGCGGCGCCATCGGAGGCGGCGCATCGGGATCTGCTGCGGCAGCCGCGGCTCCACGGCCTCCACGCGCGCCACCCCGTCCGCCGCCCCCGCCGGGCGCGGCGAAGGACAACGGCCAGAAGTAGCGGTTGATGCCCTGCTTCACCGGAATGTCGGTCGTGAACGTCTGCGCGCCGTCGCTGCTGGTGATCTCGACCTTCGCGGGTCCTTCAGGCGCGCGGCCCACATAGAAGCTGACCGTCGCCGAGTTCCTGATCTCGGTCGGCGAGTTGAGCGGCGCACTCTGCGACATCGTCAGCGGATTCCGGCCCTGGAACACGAGATGGCCACGCGTGGCCCCACGGCTCACCGCCTTCCAGATCGTCGCCACACGGTTGCTGAACGCATGCGCATTCGACGCGAGCACGGCCGGCGTCAGCTGCTGCAACGGCGTGATGTCATCAAGAATCCAGAGGCTGCGACCGTGGGTGCCCGCGATCAGGTCGTTGTCCCTCGGGTGAATCACCAGATCGTGCACGGCCACCGTCGGCATGCCGGTCATCATCTTGTGCCACGCGCCTCCGCCATCAATCGACGCATACACGCCGAACTCGGTGCCGACAAACAGGAGGTTCGGATTTTTCAGGTCCTCCTTCACGACGTACACCGGATCACGCTGCGGCAGATTCGCCGTGATGTTGGTCCAGGTCGCACCAACATCCGTCGTCTTCAGCACGTAGGGCTTGAAGTTGCCGGTGCGATGGCCGTCAAACGAGACGTACGCCGTGCCTGCGTCAAAGTGCGACGGCTCAACCCGGCTCACCCACGTTCTGGCCGGCACCATGGTCGCCGGAATATTGCTGCGCACGTTGGTCCACGTGGTGCCGCCATCCCGCGTCACCTGCACATTCCCATCGTCGGTTCCCGCCCAGATGATGCCGGGACGTACCGGCGACTCGACCACGGTGATGAGTGTGGCGTGCGTCTCCGCACCGCCGCGCTCGCCCATGAACCCCGGAGGCGCGGGCGTCGTGTAGTCGGGATCCTTCGTCGAGAGATCGGGACTGATGATCGACCAGCTCTCACCACGATCGGTGCTGCGGAACAGATAGTTGCTGCCGAGATAGACGATCTTGGAATCGTGCGGCGAAAGAATCAGCGGGGAGCTCCAGTTGTAGCGGAAGCTGGGCGCTGCGCCTTCACGCTTCGTGACCTCTTGAAAATTGAGAATTGTCGGCTGCCGCGGCGTCACCGACGTACCCGTCTGCCGGAACTCCGCATCAAGACGACGAACGCTGCCGTTCTGTGTCTCGGTAAACACCGTCGTCCAATCCTCGGGATCCACGGTGGTGTGGAAGCCGTCACCCGAGTGAAACTTCCACCAGTGGTCGGTCAGGATGCCGTTGTAGTCGCGGCTGTTGCTCGGGCCGCCCCAGTTGCCGCTGTCCTGCAGGCCGCCATAGATGTAGTACGGGTCGCGATTGTCGACCGTGATCGCGTAGTACTGCCCGATGTCCATGTTGTCGAACATGATGAAGTTGTAGCCGCGGTCATACGTGACCGAGGCGCCCTTGTCGTTGCCGATGTAAAACCGGTCGCTGTTGGCCGGGTCGATCCACATCGCATGGAAGTCGCCTTCGATGCCGGTCAGTGAACGCGCAAACGTGCGGCCCCCGTCCTCGGACACCCGCGCCGGCACTTCCATCACATAGAGCCGGTTCGGATCGTTTGGATCGAGTTGAATGTGGCTGTAATAAAACGGCCGGCTGTTGGTGGTGTTGACGTATGCCCACGTGGCACCCGCGTCTTCCGAGCGATAGATGCCGGCACCCGGCACTTTCAGGTCGTTGCTGCGCGTGGCTTCGACAATAGCCGAGATGATGCGTGGGTTCTTGCGATGGACGGTGAGGCCGACCTTGCCGATGTTGCCGGTGGGCAGGCCGTTGGTCAGTTTCGTCCAGCTGTCACCGCCGTTGGTGGATTTGTAGATGCCGCCGTTCGTACCACCGCTCTCGAAGATGTAGGGACGCCGGAGGCGTTCCCAGAGACCCGCGTAAAGGATGTTCGGGTTGCTGGGATCCATCATGATGTCGCTGGCGCCGGTGCGGTCGTCCGTGGGCAGGCCGTTCGTCAGCTTCCGCCACGACTTGCCGCCGTCAGTGGTCTTGTAGATGCCGCGTTCCGGATTGTGATCCCAGAGATGCCCCTGCGCGGCGACGTAGACGATGTCGGGGTTGGTCGGATGGGCGATGACCTTGCCGATGTGGTGTGTCTCCGGCAGGCCCATGTTGGTGAACGTCTTGCCGCCATCAGTGGACTTGTAGACGCCATCCCCCCACGACACGCTGTTGCGCACGCAGTCTTCGCCGGTGCCGACCCACACGATGTCCGGGTTCGGCTGGAAGATCGCGACGTCGCCAATCGACGCGACCGGATAGTCGTTGAAGATGGGCGTAAAAGTCGTGCCGGCGTTCGTGGACTTCCACACGCCGCCCGAGGCAGACGCGACGTACACGATGGCGGGATTGGCCTCCACCGCCTCGATGTCGGAGATGCGGCCCGACATGTTCGCCGGGCCAATGTTGCGCCACTGCAACTGTCCAAACAGTGACTCAGCCGTCGGCGCCGGCGGCGCCTGGGCGAAGGGACTGGAGACCAGTACAGCGGCGAGAAGGACCAACAGACCTGCGGCAAGGGCGATTCGTGAGCGGTGCATGCGCGCAAGATAACACGCATCAGTCCGCAGTCCGCAGTCCGGAAGGCCTCGCGAACGCCGAATGGTTCGGGAGATGTCAGATGGTAGATGTCAGATAGTAGATGTCAGATGGTAGACCTGAACATCTTCGTAAGCGGGCTGCTTGATGACCTGGCGTCGATCCAGACGTCGGTGTACCCGAGGCGGGCCTATGAGCGGGCCGCCAGGAAGATTGCGCTGTTGCCAGAGCGGCTGTCGTCATCGACCATCCTGCCTGACGTCGGCAAGACGGCCACCGCGGTGATTCGGGAAGTGCTGGCCACCGGGGACTCGACGACGGTGGCGAAGGCGGTTGCGCAGAGTGGACGGATGCCGGACGTCGAACAGCGCCGGGCCCGCCGTGATGGGTTCATGAGTCTGGCGGTGGCGCGATTGGTGTTGGAGGATGCCAGTCTCGAAGGTGTCGGCCTCGCCGACTACCGGGGCGACTTTCAGATGCACTCGCAGTGGAGCGACGGCCAGCGGTCGATCGCCGAGATGGCGCTCGCCTGTGCCGACCGCGGCTACTCGCATATGGCGGTGACCGACCACACCGACGGGCTCGCGATCACGCGCGGTCTGTCGACCGCCGGCATGTCGGCGCAACACCGCGAAACTGACGCGATCAACGAAGCCACCGCCGGCAAGTTCCTCGTCATCAAAGGGATTGAAGCGAACATCCTCGCTGACGGGACGGTGGATGTTCCCCAGGCCTCCTTGAAAACCAGGAGGCCCTACTGCGTGCCACAGTTGGTGCTTGCTGCGCCGCATTCGAAGCTGGATAGCGACGAGAACCAGACGTCGCGACTGTTGCGGGCAGTCGCGACGCCCGGGGTCCACATCCTGGCGCATCCGAGTGGACGCAAGTTCGGCAAACGCGATGGGCTGCAGGTGGACTGGGCTCGGGTCTTCGCAGCAGCGGCCGCCGCCAACGTCGCAATCGAAATCGACGGCGACCCGTCACGTCAGGATCTGCCTTACGCCCTCGCGCGCCAGGCCTTCGATGCCGGCTGCCTCATCGCCATCGACAGCGACGCCCACGACACCGACGAACTCGTCTTCGCCGAAATCGCCCTCGCCCACGCCCGCCTCGCCGGCATCCCAGCCTCCCGCGTCATCAACACCTGGTCGACGAAGAAACTGCTGAGCTGGCTGAAGCGTTAACGCCGATAGCGCCGATCCCAGCCGCCGCCGAAGTCCACGTACTCGTTGAGCGCGGCCATGATGTCATCGGGGCCGAAGTCATACGGCACACGCCGATCGAAGCGGATGTTGAAGCGCGAGCCGCCATGTTGACGTCGAACAAACACGCGCTCCTCCTTGTACTGCGACAACCGTTCCCGCTCGATCAGGATGCGGTGATTCTCGCGCTCGCGCCACCGGCGCAGCTCGTTGAGCTCACGTTCGAGCTGGCGGCGACGATTGCGATCGGGCTCGTCGCGGATGCGGCGTTCGAGTGAGCGCTCGCGCTCGGTCTTTTCGATCAGCGGAATGTGCACCGTGGTATCGGTGTCATCGAAGAACGTCCCATAGCCGCCGCCGTCCAGCTGGAACTCGATCAGGTCATCCTTCACCTTCACGAGGGTGACGACGGCGGTGTCACCAGCACGGAGGGAGACACCATAACGGCGCAGGTCGTCGCGATAGCGGCCGACATCAAGGTCGCGCCGTGACTGCGGATACACGTTCACGCCGTCCTTCGTCCCCGGCATGTCGATGCGCACTGTGACACGGCGCCCTTCGAAGAAGTCCTTGAGCATCGCCTCGCGCGACGACCGCTCAGGCGCGGCCGTCGGAGCGGCGACGAGGATGGTTGAAACAAGTGCGAATGCGAACAGTGGAACCACGAATCTACGAGCCATACCGGCCTCCGCCCGCCCTTGGTGCAAGCGAAATGCCAAGTCACTCTCAGAGGAGAAACCGGCCCACCAGTCAGGACTGTGTCACCAAATCAGTACAGAGCTCCCGCCCCAAGGGCTGAAGCCCTTGGGCTCCATTCGGCCCCCTGGACCCTCAGCGATCGATCGTCGGCACAGCGCTCTTGCTCTCCGGCGTCCGGTACTTCTCGAACCACGCCATCAGGTAGAGCTGCTGCAGCAGCTGATGTGAGGGCCGGCGCCAGCCGTGGAACTCTTCCGGCATGCGCACGAGTAGGGTGTCGGCCTTCCGCAGCACCTTGAGCGCGCGGTAGTACTCCTCACTCTGCGTCATCGGCGTGCGCAGGTCCTCCTCCCCCGTCATCACCATCGTCGGCGTCGTGACGTTGGCGACGTAGTGCAGCGGCGAGCGCACGGCGTACTCCATCGGGTCTTCCCAGGGATACTTCTGGAACTGGTTGTACCAGCTGATGCCGTCAGTGGTGCCGACGAAGGAGTGCCAGTTGATGACGGGACGCATCGAGACGGCCGCGCGGAATCGATTCGTGTGGCCGACGATCCACGCCGTGAGGACGCCACCGCCTGAGCCACCGGTCACAAACAGATTCGACTGATCGATCCAGCCTTTTGCGACCGCCGCATCCACACTGGCCATCAGGTCGTCGTAGTCCTTGCCGGGATAACTGTGCTGGATGCCGTTGACGAAATCCTGACCGTAGCCCGTGGACCCGCGCGGATTCGTCCACAACACCGCGTAGCCATTGGCGGCGAAGTTCTGATACGCCCAGTTCCAGCCGACCGAATACATGCTCCACGGTCCCCCGTGGATCCAGAGCAGCATCGGATACTTCTTCGCCGGATCGAAGTTCCCGGGCTTCATCAGCCAGCCCTGCACCTTCAGGCCATCCTTCGACGTCGCCCAGATCTCCTCGGCGTCCGCAATCGCGCGGTCACCAAGAACGTCCTTGTTGACGTCCACGAGCACCTTCATGTCGGCGGGCTTCGACATCGGGAACGAGACGAGCACGCCGGGTTCCGTCACGTGCCCGCGCACGGCCGCGGCGGTGCCGTTCTTCGCGATGGACACCGACGTCAGCACGTGTTTGCCAACGGTGATTTTCCTCGGCGGCACACCGATGTCGGCGGCGACGAAGTACGTGTTCTCCTCGCCGAGTTCCTGCATCGAGTAATACACGCCGGACCCGTCGGGCGCCCACTGCACGTTCGATGGGGAGCTGGGCAGGCTGCCGGCCCACAGGCGCTGCCGCTTCCCTGTCGTGTCCATGATGTAGAGGCTCGAGAGATGGCTCGTGAAGTTCTGCTGGTCGAACCCCGTGTACGCGATCCACGTGCCATCAGGCGATGCCAGCGGCGATCCGTCCGGGCCCCGGCGGTCGGTCAGCTGGGTCACGTTGAGCGATGCGAGGTTGATGGCGTAGACCTCCGAGTCACCGCGCAGGTACTCGGCATCCGGCTTCCGAATCCCGGACACAAACATCGTCTTGCCATCCGCCGACCACGACGGTCCGCTGTGGTTGTAGTTGCCGGAGGTGACCTGTCGCGGCGTGCCGCCGACCGTGGCATCCACAGTGAAGACGTGTGTGTAGCCCTTGACCGTGGGCCCCGATCCGTCCGCCGCCCACGATGGGCGATCGACGACGACGGCTCCGCGGGCGAGCTGGGCGCCGCGCGGAACCGGTGGGAGACGCACGGGCAACACGGGGGTTTCGTCGGGCAGGAACGCGGTGAACGCGATCTGCGAGCTGTCGGGTGACCACTCGACACCTCCGGGGGCGCGATCAAATCGCGTCAACTGCAGGGTTTCGCGGGTGTCCACCCACATCACGTGCAACTGCGTGGAGCCGGACCGGTTCGACAGGAACGCAATGCGTTTGCCGTCCGGCGACCAGACCGGCGCCGTGTCATTGAACGCGCCGTCGGTCAATTGCCGCAGCCGCGACCCGTCCACGCCAACCACCCACAAATTGGACGCCCCCTGGTCGCGCATGATGTCGACAAAGCCGCGGGAAAACAGCACGGTCGTGCCATCCGGAGAGATCCGGGGATTGGAGACCGACTCCATGTCAAAGAACGTGGACTTGTCGAGGAGCTTCTTCGCGGGAGCCTGGGCGGCGTCCGGCACGGTGGCGAAGGATGCGGCAAACACGCTGACGGCAACGACGAGGCGAAACAGACGCATGGGGGACCTCCTGGGGCGGGCACAGTCTACCTTGGGCGGGTGGGCGGGTGGGTGGATTACACTGCCGCCGTGTTACCCGACGATCGCCCGGCGCTGGACCGGTGGTTTGCCCGCGTCTTTGACGACGAGGAAGCGACGCGATTCGGGAGCGGCTGGGCGAGCGGCACGATTGCCGTGTTCCTCGGCGTGCTCGCGTTGGGTGCCGTGGCCTGTTTCCATCTGCCGTCTGCACTGACGTCGCCGACGGTTCGCGCTGTCTACGCACTGAGCTGGATTCGACCGTTGGTGGCCGTCGTCATTGGCGGCGCATTCTTCCTCGGACTCCTGAGCGCGCTTCTCCGACGCAGGAAGGTGCTGGGGTTCACCGGCATGGGTCTCGCCATGGCGGCCTCCCTGTTGGGCGGTGCGTCAATCCCCGCCGATGGTGTGGCCCCCGGCGGCCTCGGGTTGGGTCTCGACTGGTTTCTCCTCAACCTGTTCCTGCTGGCGCTGGTGTTTGTGCCGATGGAGCGCGCGTCCCCCCATCGCCCGGGACAGTCCACATTTCGACGGGGATGGACGACGGACGCGACGCACTTTTTTGTGAGCCACCTGCTCGTGCAGTTGTCGGCGTGGCTGACGCTTGCGCCGGCCGCGGCAGCGACGCACCTGGCCTCGGGCACATCGGCCTTTGCGCAGTTGCAGAACAGCGTCTCGGGGTTGCCGTGGATGGTTCAGTTCCTGCTGGTCGTTCTTGTCGCTGATCTTGGGGAGTACACGATGCATCGTCTGTTCCATCGTGTGCCGTGGCTGTGGCGTTTCCACGCCGTGCACCACTCGTCCGAGGCGATCGACTGGCTGGCCGGATCGCGACTGCATCTGGTGGACGTCGTCATTACGCGCGGCTTCACGTTTGTGCCGATTGCGTTGCTGGGCTTTGCCGACGCGCCCGTGTATGCCTACCTCGTGTTCGTGTCGTTTCACGCGGTGTTCATTCACGCGAACGTGCGATTTTCGTTTGGTGGGCTCGAGCGCTGGATCGTGACGCCCCGGTTTCATCACTGGCATCACAGTGCGCAGGCGGAGGCGCTCGACAAGAACTTCGCCGTCCATCTCCCCTGGCTGGACCGCCTGTTCGGCACGTATCACTTCCCCGCCGGTCGCTGGCCCGACCAGTACGGCCTGAGCGGGGAACGGATTCCCGACAGCTACTGGCGGCACCTCGTCTGGCCCTTCCGCCGAGCAGACCGCAACGACTAGGCCATCACGGCGAGAACGCCGGCGAACGGCTGGGCCAGCTCAGGTTTTCCGGTCACGGACATGGCCGCGAGCACCTGATCGCGCGTGCGCTGCTTGAAGAACATCCGCCAGGCCGTGTCCTGATCCACGCGGAGGTGGGTCGTCGAGTGCGGCAGCGCACCGTTAAAGAGGCGCCATCCGAGCGGTTCACGGACCAGCGTCCAGAAACCACCGGCATCCCCTGTGACCTCGATGGTGACGACCGTGGCGGGCGCAGCCTCGATGTCACGGTACGCAAACGGCAGCGCCCGCATTGAGAGGTCGAGCACCGGATACAGCCATCGTTTCGAGAACAGTGGTCGTCCGCCGACGGCTTCGACGATTTGCTGGTGGTGATGCCAGCGCTCCGTGTACTCGCGCCCGATGTCGAACCAGGCGGCCGACTCGCGCTCCCCGGCCCACGCCACGCTAAATGGCGCGGGCGCCTGCATGTCCTGGCCCTCAAGCGAATCGACCAACTGGCGTCCGACGACATCGAGCAGCTCGATCGACAACCGCGGACTCACGCGGCGGCTCGCGGCGACCCACTGGCCGTTCAGCTCGTTGAGGTAGGCGAGCAGGTCTTTGGAGGTGTGCAGTTCCCGTGCAGGCGGGGGCGGGAGATGCCCGTCCCGGCCGGCGCTGAGTCGCCGAATCGCCGTGTCGGTCAGGTGGGCCACAACATCCCCCACACTCCAGCCCGGCGCCGAGGCCGGCTTCCGCCAGTCCTCCGGCAGCAGCGTCCGCAGGACCATCAACAACTCCTGGTGCAGCGGCGCAAACAGCGGCCTCACGTCGACAACGCCGGCGGGGGTGATCTGGGGCACGGCGAGAGTTTACGATCCTTCGCGGCGCACCCGCGCGACTCGGCAGGCCTCACCGACGAGCGATGACACATGGCTCGCCATCCGGAGCTGCGAGCGAAGCGAGCGATCAGCGAAGGATGGTGAGCCCGGAAGGAATCGAACCTTCAACCAACAGATTAAGAGTCCCGGCTTTTGCTGTCCAACGCTTTCGCTCCAGTGTCGTGCCATAGGGGAAAGGGCGGAATCAGGCGCGGGCCTGTCCGGCGAAGTCCACGAGCTACCTTTGCGGTGGGCGTAGCGGTGGGCGCAGTGATTTGCCTCACGACTTGTCGGCCCCCTCATTGAATCTCGCCCTTTTCGTGGCTCCCCTGAAAGAGCGTTCGCTAGTCTCTGGAAGCCAGTCTCGCTAACCCCACGAAGCGAGGTTCATCGCCGATAGTCCGTATTACGTGGGTGTTCGGTTGACATAATACGCCCTATCAGACGCTGGCGATGCTCGCGCAGAACAAGGGCGCAAGCCCGCTCTACCGCCAGTTCACTCGCGAAGGCGCCGCGCTGCGGATCTGGTTCGATCACGCAGGGACGTCGCTCAAGACGCGCGACGGCGGACCGGTCACGGGGTTTCAGATTGCCGGCGCTGACGGCAAGTACGTGGCGGCAACCGCCACCATCGACGGAACCACCGTTCGTGTGTGGAGTCCCGACGTGCCGGACCCGCGGTCGGTGCGATACGCCTGGGACTACAACCCGGCGGCGAACCTGATCAACTCGCTGGGCCTGCCGGCCTCGCTCTTCCGCACGAACGAGAACGACGAGCCGATTCGGTAGCCGGCGCGACCTTACCGGCCGCCGTGTTCGGCCATCATCGGATCGTCGCGCACGGTGACGATGCCTGCCAGGCTCTGGCCGCTCACTCTGAGCGTGACGCGGTAGGTGCCGGCCCTGGCGGGGCTGCGGCCGATGGCCGCGCCAAAGAGCGAGCGTCCGGCGGCGAGGCCGTTGAAGTCGGTCACGAGTTCGGTCCGCACCTGATTCAGCGCCTGGTCGGTGGACGCTCCAGCCAGCGCCTCCCTCAGCCGGCCGAGCTGCCGCCGCTTGTCGGCGCCCGTGGCGCGGGTGTCGAGGAAAGACACGGCGGCCTCGAGGCGCGCGCGCATCGCGGCCCGCTCGGCCGCGGTGGATGGAAACTGCAGATCCCAGAACGCCCGGTTGATGCCGGCGCGAGGCGTGCCCAGGCGTACCGAGGCCACACGGTCGCCGGTGAGCTCCGACACGTCGAGCGTCACCGGCCCCTCGGGCGCGGCCCTGAGCCAGAAATTGAGTGACGCGCCGGCGGGCGGGTTGGCGCCACGGAACAGAAAGTCTTCCTGCTTGCGGCCGAGGTTGATCGTCACCCACTTCGTCGCCACTTCGTGGTCGAACAAGTGGGCGGCCGCGGCCGTCACGGCCGGCGTCATCTGACGCAGCGGCGTGATGTCGTCGAGAATCCAGATGGCGCGGCCGTGCGTACCGGCGATGAGGTCGGCGTCGCGCGGGTGAATCACCAGGTCCCGGATCGCGACGTTCGGCATGCCGCTCGACAGCTTGAACCACGTCCTGCCGCCTTCAACCGAGGCATACACGCCGAACTCGGTGCCGACAAACAAGAGGTTCGGATTCACGGGATCTTCGTTGATCACGTACGAGCCGATGCCGTTGGGCAGGTTGCCCGTGATGTTGGCAAACGTCCTGCCGAAATCGCGCGTGACGAACACGTGCGGATCCATGTCGTCGCGCCTGTGGTTGTCGAGCACGACGTACGCCGTGCCGGCCGCGTGGTGTGAAGGCGCCACGCGGCTGACCCACACCGAACCCGTCACCCCCGGCAGGTTGTTCCGCACGTTGGTCCAGCTGGCGCCGCCGTTCCGCGTAATCTGCAGATTTCCGTCGTCGGTGCCCGCCCACACGAGCGCCGGGTCGAGCGGTGACTCGCGGACGTCGAAGATCGTGAAGTGGTTTTCGCCGCCCGTCACTTCGCGCGACAGCCCGCCCTGATTCGACGGGTTGCGCAGCGCGGGATCGTTGGTCGTGAGATCCGGGCTGATGATGCGCCACGTGTCGCCCCGATCCACCGACTTGAACACGTGATTGCCGGCAAAGTACAGCGTCCGCGGATTGGTCGGCGACATCGTCAGCGGGCTGTCCCAGTTGAACCGGAAGTGGGGTGGCAGGAGCGGCCGATTCGGACGTCCATAGCCGAACCAGTGCTCGCCGGGGGAGATCGTGTAGCGGATGGGTGTTTCCTCGTAGCCGACGTCGGAGTAGTCGGCGAAGTTGACCACCGTTTCCGGTGTCGGCGTGATGAACGTCGGCTCGCGGGTCTCGAAGTTGAGCCGCATCGCAAAGCCGACGTGGTTCACCATGTACACGACCCGGTAGTCGGTGGGGTCCACCAGCGACGCAAACCCGTCGCCTTCGCCGAGCCAGGTGTTGTGCATGTTGAGGATGCCGCGGGTCTCGCGCGAGTTGCTCGGGCCGCCCCAAATCGCGTTGTCCTGCAGGCCGCCCACGACCCAGTACGGGTCGCGCATGTCCACGCCGACCTTGTAGTACTGGCCGATGGCCATGTTGTCGAACGACAGGATCGTCTCGCCATTGTCGACCGTCAGGTACGCGCCCTGGTCGGTGGCCGTGTAGAAGATCTTCGAGTCGTACGGGGCCATCCAGAAGTCGTGGTCGTCGCCGCCGCCGCCCCACCACTTGTCGCGCCAGGTCGCGCCGCCATCGAGCGACACCTTGAACTCGCGGCCCACCGAGAAGATGCGCTTCGGATCGTTCGGGTCGATGTGCACCTGTCCGTGGTAGAACGGCCGCAGGTGCGTCTTCAGGATCCACTTCCACGACGCGCCGGCATCCTCACTGATGTAGATACCGGTGCCCGGGGTCTGAGCCGTCGTCGGACGCTTCGGGTCGTACGGGATGTTTTCGTCGGCCTCATACGCCGCCACGACGATATTCGGGTTGGCGAGGTGGATGGAGATATCGATCATGCCCGAGTCACCGGCGGCCAGGCCCTTGCTCAGCCGGCGCCACGTACGACCGGCATCTTCACTCTTGAAGATGCCCCCATTCGGCCCGCCCGACTGCATCGTCGCCGGCTGTCGCAGGCGGTGGTACATGCCGGCGTACAGGACGTCCGGGTTGCGCGGGTCCAGGATGATCTCGGTCGCGCCGGTGCGGCCGTCGTTCGGGAGGCCACCGGCCAGCTTCGTCCACGTCGCGCCGCCGTCGGTCGTCTTGAACAGCCCACGGTCGCCCGAGTAGCCCCAGAGGTGGCCGGGGGAGGCGGCGTAGGCAATGTCAGGGTTGGTCGGATGGAGCGCGATCTCGGCGATGTGGTGGGTCGTGGCCAACCCGACGTGTTTCCACGTCGCGCCGCCGTCGGTCGTCTTGAACATGCCGTTGCCCCAGCCGCTCGAATTGCGGTTGGCGGCTTCACCCGTGCCGACCCAGATGATGTCGGGCTTCGGTTCGAACATGGCAACCGAGCCGATTGAGCCCGCGCCGTCTGACTTGTCGAAGATCGGGTTCCAGGTGATGCCGGCGTTCTTGGACAGGAACACGCCGCCCGAGGCCGACGCGACGAGCACGCGGCGGTGGTCCGTGGACAGCGCTTCGACGGCGGCGATGCGTCCCGTCATGTTTGCCGGCCCGATGTTGCGCCAACGCAGGTCACGCGCAAGCGGATGATCCGACGAGGGCGCCTGAAACCCGCCCACCGACACCGCGCCCACGAGCAACACCGCGCACCCGATCACCACAGAAGCTCTCATGTCACTCCTCACCAAATGTCCCCGACTGTGTACCCCTGCGGAAACGGATCTTCCGGATCGACGACGTACGAGGCGAACCCCGTGATCCAGGCGGTGCCGGTGATTGCAGGAACGACCGCCGCGCCGATAGTCCGTATTACGTGGGTGTTCGGTTGACATAATACGCCCTATCAGACGCTGGGGCAGATCACCAAGGGCGGATTTCGCGGCCACA